>Ga0100377_1000019_pt1 | contig 119898 bp, 98 predicted proteins | sample CryGeymeta201501_FD_83664 | JGI IMG/M metagenome (GOLD analysis project Ga0100377, IMG submission 83664) | Groundwater microbial communities from Crystal Geyser aquifers in Utah, USA - Crystal Geyser metaG 2015-01 | ecosystem: Environmental > Aquatic > Deep subsurface > Groundwater | place... | reverse complement strand
TCGGTCAGCACCCGGCAAGGCTGAGCCACCGCCCCAGGGCGGGAGGGAGCGCTTGGTCAGGCGGTGGGCAGGTCGGCCCCGGGCCGGCCAGGGCCGGGGGGCTTGGCGAGGACGTACGGTCGATCACCGGACAGGGGGTGAAGGGCAGCATCGGCGACCACACGGTGGCGCTGGGCAACCGCGCCATGTTCGAGGGCCTGGGCATCGATCCGGGCGAGCTGGCGACGAAGGCGGAGGCGCTGCGCGCAGAGGGCCAGACCGTGATGTTCGTCGCCGTCGACGGCGAGGCCGCGGGCCTGATCAGCGTCGCCGACCCGATCAAGGACAGCACCGCCGAGGCCATCGCAACGCTGCACAAGGAGGGCATCCGCATCGTGATGCTCACCGGCGACAGCGAGACCACCGCCCGGGCCGTCGCCAGCAAGCTGGACATCGACGAGGTCATCGCCGGGGTCCTGCCCGATGGCAAGGCCCAGGTGATCCAGCGCTTGCAGGCCGAAGGCCGCGTCGTCGCCATGGCCGGCGATGGCATCAACGACGCCCCGGCCCTGGCCCAGGCCCAGGTCGGCATCGCCATGGGCACCGGCACCGATGTCGCCATGGAGAGCGCCAGCGTGACCCTGGTCAAGGGCGACCTGCGATCCATCGCACAGGCTCGTCGCCTGAGCCGCCACACCATGGCGAACATCAAGCAGAACCTGTTCTTCGCCTTTGCCTACAACAGCGTGGGGATCCCCATCGCGGCCGGCGTGCTCTACCCCTTCTTCGGGATCCTGCTCAGCCCGGTCATCGCCGCGGCGGCGATGAGCTTCAGCTCGGTGTCGGTGATCACCAACGCCTTGCGGTTGCGGCGGGCGAAGGTGTGATGCGGAAGACGCGATCCCCGACCGCGTCGGCGACGTAGATCCGCCCCTGGTCGTCCAGCGTGAGCCCCATCAGGGCACCGTCACCCAGCCCCGTGTCGAGCCAGTCGACCACCTGTCCGTCCAGGTCGAAGGCGGTGATCCGGCCCGTGCCGTTGTCGACGACGTAGAGCAGTCCATCCACCATCGCCAGGCCGGCGGGGTGGACCAGGTCCTGGTCGGCACCGTCGACCAGGGTCCACAGGTCGGCCCCGTCGACCTCTCGCTGGTCGTCGTCGTCGTAGTTCGGGCGGATCTTGTTGCCCTCGGTGCCGCTGGTGGTGTCCAGGACGACCACCCGGTCGTTGGCGGCGTCTGCGGCGTAGAGCAGCGCCGTGTCCGGGTCGTAGACCAGGTGGGAGACGACATCGGGCAGGTAGCCCATCTGGCCCGACACGTAGCGCCGCACGATGCCGTCGCTGTGGTCGGCGCCGCCGGGGCCGTGGTCCGACTCGAAGTCGTAGCGGGTCAGGGAGCCGTGCATGCCGTCGTAGACCCAGTAGACATTGGCCGTCTCCCAGGCGATGCCGACGGCGTTGGGGCTGTCGTGCAACATGTCATAGTGGCTGGCCCAGTCCGCCTCGAACACCGCGGGATCGCTGGTCCACAGGGTCGGCCCCATGAAGTCGTCCGGCGCGTCGTTGGTGCAGGGGGTGACGATGTCCGTCTCGTGGGAGGTCGCCAGGAAGCCATTGTCCCCGAAGGCCAGGGCCGAGGGCTGGGCCATGAAGTGGCCACCGCAGTCCTGGGGCCCCCCCTCTGCGACCCAGGCGTCGCGCTGGTCTGTGCCGACAGCGTCGACGATGGTGACCGAGGGGCCGCCGCGGTTCAAGATCCACAGCTGCCCCGGGTAGTCGGGGTGGAAGGCCACGTCGCGCGGCACGTCCAGACCGTCGCTGGCGTCGGCCACCACGTCCATCACGACGCTGTCGACGCTGTGCGTGTTCCCACCGAGCACTGCCAGGCCACCGGTGGCCGACCCACCGCCGGTGTCGCCCACACCCGCGGAGCAGGCGGTCAGGGAGAGGCTGGCGAGCAGGAGCGTTGCGGTGCGGGGCATGGAGGCCTTCCGGTCGGGGGGGGCCTGCATTGTGGTCCGCCGATCGACCGATGGCAAGCGCGAGCGCTTCGAGGGCAGGTCTTGGCCCTACGGCCCAGGAGGGTATGGGTCGCGACCCCCGGAGTCCCCATGACCGTGCACATCATCTACGAGAACGAGGACTGGATGCCGCCCATCCGGGCCGCCCTGCACCGCCACGACGTGCCCTTCGTCGAGCACTTCGCCGACGGGGGCACCCTCGACGTGTTGGCGGCTGCCGCCGATGGTGTGTTCTACAACCGGATGAGCCCCTCCTCGCACACCCGGGGACACCAGCAGGGCATCTCCTACGCCCGCGAGCTGTTCCGGGTGCTGGAAGCGCAGGGACGACGGGTGATCAACGGCAGCCGCGCCTTCTCCTTGGAGCTGAGCAAGGTCGCCCAGCACGCCGCCCTGCACGCCGCCGGGCTGCCGACGCCCCGCACCCTGGCCGTCTTCGGCGGTCCGGAGGCCCTGCGCCAGGCCGCGCGCCAGCTCGCCCTGCCCTTCATCACCAAGGACAACCAGGGCGGCAAGGGACTCGGCGTGCGCCTGTTCCGAGACCTGGACGCCTTCGACGCCTACGTGGACTCCGACGAGTTCCAGCCCGGGCCGGACGGGATCACCCTGCTCCAGCAGTACATCGTGCCGGCCGAGCCTCACATCACGCGGGTCGAGATCGTGGACGGTCGCTTCGTCTACGCCATCCGCTCCTCGACCGAGCGCGGCTTCGAGCTGTGCCCGGCCGACGCCTGCGCCCTGGACGACGCCTTCTGTCCCACGGGCGACGCGGGCATGTTCTCGCTGGACGAGCGACGTGACCGAAGACGATCCCCTGGTCCAGGCCTACCTGCGCTTCTGTGCGACGCACGAGCTCGACATCGCGGGCCTCGAGTACGTCACCGATGCGGACGGGGTCCGTTGGACCTATGACGTCAACGCCAACACGAACTACAACGGCACGGTCGAGGCGGCGCACGGTCTGTCCGGCATGGACGCGGTCGCGGCGCTGTGCCAGCGGCTGCTGGACGGGGCGGACCGAGACCCGGCCTGAGAGGCCGGACCGCGGCCGGGCGTTGGCCGGACCGGGACCGGCACAGCGGAAGGCGGCCCCGGATAGAAGCCCCCGTTGCGCCGCCACCAGGCAGACCGGAGAGTCGGGATGCACGCGTTCATCGAGACCTTGCTCCCGCACTGGCGGCAGGATGCAGGCGCCACCTACCAGACCTGGTTTCTCTGGCCCGAGCGGGTCAAGAACTTCCGCTCCATCCGCCGCGGGATCCAGGCCGTGGTGCAGGAGATCGAGGCCGACACCTTCGGCAACGCGTACCGTGGCTCGTCGCTGGAGACGGTCGTCAAGTCCGTGGCCGAGCAGCGCCAGGTCTTCCGAGGCGCAGACCACGCGTTTCTGTGGAAGCCCAAGCTCCGGATCCCGGACATCTACGAAGACCGTGACAACCAGCTTGCTTTCGGCCGCTTCCTGCATGGCTGCAGCTGCTGCTCCACCCCAGAGGCGGTGGTCTCGGCCATCCACACGCTGGACGGCCGCGGGATCCGCGGCCTCGGACCGGCGGCGGCCAACCTGCTGTATTTCCTGCACCCCACGCTGGTCCCTCCGTCCAACACCGCCATGGTCCAGGGCTACAACGCGCTGACCGGTGCCCGGGTCAAGCTGGGCTCCTGGACCGCGTACCTGGCCATGCGGGAGGGGATCCTCCGCATGAACGAACGCCACCGCCGGCTGCTGTCCAACGACCTGGGGGCCATCGGCGGGCTGCTCTTCGACATCGGCAGCGGTCGCTACCCAGCACCACCGCAGGATGCGGACGCCGCGACCCGGACCGCCTGGGAAGCCGACCTGGCCCAGGTGCGAGCACAGACTGCCCAGCAGCGCCGTCGCGCCGAGGCGGCCCAGGAGGAGGACCGGACCCACACAGAGGTCCAGGGCTGGCTTCGGGACCTTGGCCGGGCCTTGGGCTTCGAGGTCTGGATCGCGTCCAACGACCGCAGTCGCCCCTATGCGGGTGGCCGTCTCGCGGACGGCTGCCTGGCCGAGCTCCCCGAGGCGCTGGGCCTGGCGCAGGGCGCAGACACGGTGCGCCTGATCGACGTGCTCTGGCTCGACGGACACCGGATTGCGGCCGGCTTCGAGGTGGAACACACCACGTCCATCTACTCGGGGATCCTGCGCCTGCAGGACCTCGCCCATGGCGATCCGAGCCAGGCGGTCCAGGGACTGTTCGTGGTCGCACCGGACGGCCGGGAGGACGAGGTCCGGGCCCAGCTCAACCGCCCGGCCTTCCGCGGCCTGGGGCGCCTGCGGCCGCGGTACCTGGCCTATGGTGACCTCGCGACCCACCGCAAGGCCATGGCCCGCTTTGGAGAGGGCCTGCGCCCGATCGAGGTCCTGGCGCGGGACCTGGTCGTCCCGGGCCCGCCCTCGCAGGCGGGATAGCCTCGGGCATGCCTCTCCTGGACCAGCTTCGGCGTCGTCTCCTGCCCGCGGGCCTCAACCTGGTGGGTGTGGCCGATCCGGCGGCCTGGGACGCGCTCAGCACGCCGGCCCGCCAGGCCTCGGTCCTGCAGCCGGGCACGCGGGCCATCATCGTCGTCGGCAACGGCGGGCGGGCCCTGTGGGAGGCCATGGTGCCGGCCATGCGCCGCGACCCCACGCTGCTCACCGAGCAGGCCGACCCGGTCGACGCCTGGGCCGGGGCCGCCGTGCGGGCCGCCGATGCGGTCCTGGGCAGCGCCCCTCGCCGCTGGGTCTTCGCCTCGGCCACCGAGACGACGGTCGTCGACTTCCGCGTCCTGGCCCACCTGGCCGGCCTGGGCGGGCACAGTCGCCTGGGCCTGCTCATGCACCCCGACTACGGGGCCTGGGTGGGGCTGCGGGCGGCCTGCTTCGTCGACCTGCCGCTGGCGCCGACCGGGCCCCTGGACCTGGACCTGTGCGCCGGCTGTCCGGCCCCGTGCGCATCGGCCTGCCCCGGCGCCGCCTTCCCCGATGGACAGTGGGCGGTGGACGCCTGCAGCGCCTTCCAGACCCGGTCCACGGGCTGCCGCGCCGGCTGCCACGCCCGCCTGGCCTGCCCGGTGGGCGCGGAGCACCGCTACGATGCCGTGCAACTCCACTACCACTCCGACCGGGCCAGCGGCCGGCCCCGCCTGCGGGCCCAGGCCGGCGTGCCTGACGCAATGGACCGCTTCGCGGGCGAAGGTCCGCACTGGACGGGCTGGCGGGAGCGAGTGGACGTGAGGGGCTGACGGGTCCACCGGCCTGGTTCGAGGGGGCGCGCGACCGTGTCGCCCCGGGAAGCCGGCAACAACTCGACAGGCGAGGCATCACCAGTGCCGTAGTGGCTGAGCAGCGGCTGAAACTCCGCAGGTGTCGGCTGCCACATCGAGTTGTAGTCCAATGCCGGACATTACTCGGGAGGTGACGCCTCACCTCCTCTGTTGTTGCCGCCCTTGCGCCCCGGGACGCCGGCGGCCTTCTGCGAAGGTCCGCCACGACGCCTGCCGCCGTCCTCCCGCCGCTCTGTTTCCGTCCCTCCCATGAACAGCCTGCTCGTCGTCGTGGTGGCGCTGGCCCTCGGCGCCCTGCGGGCCTTCCACCCCAAGCTGCGCAGCTCGCGCGCGTGGCGGGCCACGGTGACGCCGCTGGCTTCGATCATGGGCAGCGGCTTCCTGGTCTCGGCGCCGCTGCTGGTGGCCCTGGTGGGGCGAGCGGCCCCGTTGGCGATGGCCGGCCTGCTGGGGGTGGCCTGGCTGGTGGGCGCCGTGGTGCGCTTCAACATCCTCCACGCCGAGCCGCTCATCGAGCAGGAGGCGGAGCGCAGCGAGCACCGGCAGTTCGAGGGCCACCACCAAAACGCGGCATGGACCTGGCGCCGGGCGGAGAAGAGCACGGCCCTGCGGGTCGAGCAGCTCTCCCACCTGGTGCTGGCCGGGGCCTACACCGTCTCGGTCAGCTACTACCTGCAGCTCTTCGGCGCCTTCACCCTGCAGGCGGCGGGCATGCGCTCGGAGCTGGCCGCCCGCGTGATGACGACGGTCATCTTGGTGGCCATCGCGGGCCTGGGCTGGTGGCGCGGCCTGAAGGCCCTGGAGGGCATGGAGCGCTACGCCGTCGCCCTGAACCTGGGCACGATCGGGGCCCTGCTGGTGGGCCTGGCGGTCTACGACGGGAACATCGCCCTGCACGGCGGCACCCTGCTGCCCGACCTTCCCGCCGAGTCCGATCCGGTCCACGTTGCCCGCAGCCTGATGGGCCTGCTCATCGTGGTCCAGGGCTTCGAGACCTCCCGCTTCCTGGGCGCCGAGCACTCCCCCAAGGAGCGGGTCTCCACCATGCGGGCCGCCCAGCTCATCGCCTCGGCCATCTACCTGGTGTTCTCGACCCTGGCCCGGGCTCTGTTCACGTCCGCGGGCCCGGTGGGGGCCGATGTCACGGCCATCATCAACCTGGTGGGCCCCGTCGCCGTGGTGCTGCCGGTGTTGGTGACCATCGCGGCGGGTGGCTCGCAGGTGTCGGCGGCGGTGGCCGACGACGCGGGCTGCGCCGGCCTGGCCCAGGGGGTGCTCGCCGGGCGGCAGTCCGGCCGGTCCGCCTACCTGCTCATCGGCGCCACCACGGTGGCGCTCACCTGGCTGACCGATGTGCTGCAGGTGATCAGCGTGGCCTCGCGGGCCTTCACCTTGTACTACGCCTTGCAGTGCGCCGTGGCGGCCGCGACCGCGGCACAGGACCCGAAGATCCGACACCGGGGCCTGGTCATCGCGGGGGCCACTCTGCTGGGCCTGCTGTGCCTGGTGATCACGATCCTGGGCCTGCCTGCGGAGTAGGGCGGGCCGCCGCGATAGCCTTGCCTGTACCCGACCCGGAGGTCCCCATGGCGTTCCACGACAGCAAGATGCAGTACCGGCAGATGGGCCGCAGCGGCCTGAAGCTGAGCCTGTTCTCCATCGGCTCGTGGGTGACCTACGGCAAGCAGGTGGACGCGGCCCGCACGCGGACCTGCCTGCTGGAGGCCTACGAGCACGGCGTCAACTACTTCGACCACGCCGAGGCCTACGCCCAGGGGCAGGCGGAGCTCACCTGCGGGCGCGTCCTGGCCGAGCTGCGGCGCGAGGACCTGGTCATCTCCAGCAAGGTCTTCTGGGGAGGACAAGGCCCCAACGACCGCGGCCTGGGTCGCAAGCACGTGGTCGAGGCCTGCCACGCCGCGCTGGGCCGCCTGCAGACCGACTACCTGGACCTGTTCTTCTGCCACCGGCCGGACCCGGCGACGCCCGTCGAAGAGATCGTGCGGACGATGAACCGCCTGATCGCCCAGGGCAAGGTGCTCTACTGGGGCACCAGCGAGTGGAGCGCCGCCGAGCTGCAAGAGGCCTGGCTCGTGGCCGACCGCCTGGGCCTGGAAGGCCCGGCCGTGGAGCAGCCGCAGTACAACCTCTTCGTGCGGGAGCGGGTCGAGGTGGAGTACCAGCCCCTCTACGAGCAGCGGGGCATGGGCACGACGACCTGGAGCCCGCTGCTGTCGGGGATCCTGAGCGGCAAGTACGACCACGGCATCCCCGAGGGCACCCGCCTGGGGGTGGCCGGCATGGAGTGGCTGCAGCGCGAGCTGACCGAGGAGCGGCGCGAGCAGGTCCGCCGCTTGGCGCCGCTGGCCACCGAGCTCGGCTGCAGCCGGGCCCAGCTCGCCCTGGCCTGGTGCGCGCGCAACCCCCAGGTCAGCACCGTGATCACCGGGGCCAGCCGACCGGGACAGGTGGTCGAGAACCTGGGCGCCCTCGCCGTGCTGGACCGCATGGACCAGGAAGTGCTGGCCCGGATCGACGCGGCGCTGGCCGGCTGAAGACGCCGCCAGCGGCCCAGGACTGGTGTAGGCTCCAAGTCCTGGCATCGCCCCGAGGACCCGACCTGCGCCTGCTGCCGCTCCTGCTGCTGGCCTGCACCACGCGAGACGCGGGCGGCGGACCGGAGCACGCGGACAGCGCCGGGACCGACACCGCCGGGACCGACAGCGCCGGGAACGACAGCGCCGGGAACGACAGCGCCGGGAACGACAGCGCCGGGAACGACAGCGCCGGGACGGACACGGGCGGGACGGACACGGGCGCGCTCTCGAGCGCCGAGCAGCTCGCGACCCTGCGGGAGCGGCTGGCGACGGCGGGCATCACGCCCCTGGCCCCTCCCCCCGAGCCGAGCGCCGCGCAGGTGGCCCTGGGCCGGCTGCTCAACGCGGACCCGATCCTGTCGGGCAACGACAACATCTCCTGTGCGACCTGCCACCAGCCGGCCATGGGCGGCGACGACGATCGCCCGACCGCCATCGGCCAGGGCGCGACAGGGGTCGGCATGGACCGCAGCTCGGACTGGCCGGGCGAGCACCTGGCCCGCAACACGCCGGCCCTGGTGAACATCTACGCCCTGCCCGTGCTGTTCTGGGACGGGCGCGTCACCGAGCACGAGGACGGCAGCTTGTCGACCAACGTAGACAGTGGGCTGAGCCCCGAGCTGAGCGCGCGCCTGCGCTACGGGGCGCTTTCGGTCCAGGCCATGGTCCCGCTGACGGTCGAGGACGAGATGGCCGGCTTCCTGGGCGAGAACGAGATCGCCGACGACGCGGTCTTCAAGCAGTACCCGGAGCTGTGGGCGGCCATCACCCACAAGGTGGTGGCCGTGGAGGCCTACCGCCCCTGGTTCGAGGAGGCCTACCCGGAGATCCCCTTCGAGGACGTGACCATCGCCGAGATCGCGGACGCCATCGCGGCCATGGAGACCGCAGCCTATACGATGACGGACAGTCCCTTCGACCGTTTCCTGGCCGGGGACGATACGGCCCTGGACGCAGCCGCCGTACGCGGCGGCTTGGACTTTACCGACCCCGCGGGCGCCAACTGCGTGGCGTGTCACACGGGCCCGGCGCTGACCGACCTGGACTTTCACGACACCCTCCTGCCCCAGCTGGGGCGGGGCCTGGTCTGCGTCGGGACCTCCGTCACCGGCAGCGCGGACGACCCGGCGGTCCTGACCGACGAGGGGCGCTCCTGCGCCACCTTGGACGCAGCGGATCTGCACCGCTTCCGGACGGCCCCCCTGCGCGGCCTGGCCGTGTCGGCCCCCTATGGCCACGCCGGACAGTACCGGGACCTGGGCGCCTACCTGTCCCACTACATCGACCCGGAGACAGACCTGGCGACCTACGACCCGGCGGTGGACCAGGACGATCCCGGGCTGGACGGTGCCCTGCTCCACGACAGCTCCGACATCCTGGCCCACGCCGACCCGCTGCTCGGCTCCATCCACCTGACGGCCACGCAGATCCCCGACCTGGTCGCCTTCCTGGGCAGCATGGACGACGCCCGGGCCCAGGACCTAGGGGACTGGCTGCCCGAGGCCGTACCGAGCGGCCTGCCGGTGGATCGGCCCCTGGAGTAGCTGCTACCGATGCCCGTCCGCTACAGATCCCCGTCCACCGCCGCCAGCAGGGGCAGGCGCGCGAACAGGGACAGGAGCTGGGCGGCCTCGGTGGGCCAGCGGTCGATGGGCTCGGCCTCGCCCAGGGTGTGGGCGACCATGGCGGCGGGCAGGAAGACGATCGGGTGGGTGTCGACCACGCTGGACAGCTCGCCCACGGCGTCGTTGACGGCGACACGGTCCTCGGGGTCGAGCCAGGGGGCGACCAGGGCGGCGCGAACCGCGGCGGCGGCCCAGCCGACAATGCTCTCCTCGTCGGCGTCTTCGTCGTCGGCGAGCTGGTAGGCCTGCTCCACCAGCTCGGTGGTCTTCAGGCCCTGGAAGGCGCGGTTGCGGGCCTCGGCCCCGGCGTCCACCCAGGCGTGCGTGGCGGCCTGGAAGGCGTCATCCAGGCCCTCGGCCCGGCGCAGCTCCCGGGGCAGGGCGGCGACGCGGACGTACAGCTCCAGGGTGGCGGCGAGGTCGCCGGGCGCCACCTCCCCCGCACCGTCGTCGATGAGCAGGCGCGTGCTGGCGACCAGCCCGCTCGCCAGCCGCTGGTGCTCCTCGGTCACGAGGCGGCGTCCGGCACGGGCTGCAGCGGATTCACGACCACGCCGCCCCGCAGCTTGGGCTCGAACCAGGTCGACTTGGGGGGCATCAGGCGGTCGGCGTCGGCGACGGCGAAGAGCTGGTCCATGCCCGTGGGGTGCAGGTGGAAGGCGATGGCAGCGCGCCCCTCATCGACGGCGACCTGGAGAGCGTGGGCGCCGCGGATCCCGCCGACGAAGGAGACCCGCTCGTCGGTGCGGGGGTCGGCGATGCCGAGCAGGGGCCCCAGGACGCGGTCCTGCAGGACGCTGACGTCGAGCTGGCCGACGGGATCGGCCGGCACCACGCCGGGGCGGGCCCGCAGGCCGATCCAGGAGCCGCCGCCCAGGTAGAGGGTCCAGTGACCGCGCCCCTGGGGCACTGGATCGACCCCGGGGCTCAGCTCGAAGTGCTCGGCGATGGCGTCGAGGAGCTCTTGCTGGCTGTGACCGTGCAGGTCGGCGACCAGGCGGTTGTAGGCCAGGACCTGCAGCTCGGTGTCGGGGAAGATGCCGGCCAGGAAGCGGTCGCTGCCGCCGAGGCCCCCGCGGGTGGCGCAGACGCGGCTGGCGGCGGCCGAGCGGTGGTGCCCGTCGGCGACGTACAAGGCGTCGACCTCGGCGAAGGCGGCCTGCAGCGCCGCCACCATGGCCGGGTCGGAGACGACGTGCAGGGCGTGTACGACGCCATCCTCGGTGCCGACCTCCCAGGCCGGCGGCAGGATCCGCGCCTGGGCGAGGGCGGCGCGAGCGGCCGGGTAGCGGTCCCGCCAGGCCAGGAAGACCAGCCCGGTCTGGGCGTCGAGGGCCGTGATGTGGTCGACCCGGTCCTGCTCCTTGTCGTGCCGCGTCAGCTCGTGCTTCTTGATGAGCCCCTGGTCGTACTCGGCGACGGAGCAGGCAGCCATCAGGCCCACCTGGGTCCGGCCGCGCCAGGTCTGGGCGTAGACGTAGAAGCAGGGAGTGGCGTCCTGCTGGAGCCAGCCCCGCGCGCGGAAGCCGTCCAGGTTCTCGCGCGCCTTGGCGTAGGTCACCGGCGCGTGGGGGTCGGTGCCCAGCGGCAGGTCGACCTCGGGGCGGGTCACGCGCAGGAAGGAGTGGTCGTTCTCGGCGACGAGGGCGCGGGCCTCGCGCTCGCTGACGACGTCGTAGGGCAGCGCGATGACGCGGCCAGCGAGGTCGTCGCGGGCCCGCAAGCCGGGAAAGGGTCGGATGTCGCTCACGGGGTCTCCAGGGCGGGCCACGCGCGGGCCCGGGGCCGTCGTCCCTAACCCGGGGGGCTGGCCTCGTGCCGCGGCCTCCGCCTCCCCGCCACCTCGGGGCCAGCCGGGGGTTAGCATGCCGCTTCAGCGGCCTTCCCCGGAGCAGGCATGGCCCAGATCGGTGACCTCTTCGCGCGCCTCTTCGGGGGTGGCACCCGCGGGCTGTCCGGCGACGCCGGGCGCGTCCTGCTGGATGACCCCGAGCTGGAGTACTTCAACGCCCGCCTGCGGCGGCACGCGACCTCGGCCGACCTGGTCGAGGATCCGGGCGCCTTGTGGGGCGATGGTCCACGCCGCGGCCTGGGCGGCCACCTGGAAGCCTCGGACAACACCGAGAACCTGGGCTTCACCGACGTGCTGGTCGTGCTCTCCAGCGACGACTGGCACCGGACCCTGGAGCAGCTCCGGGAGCCCTGGACCCAGCGGGCCAGCCAGGTCCTGGGCAGCCTGCTGTGGAAGCACTGCGAGGCCCACGACCTGCACCAGCTCTTCCCGCAGCGCCCCTTCGGCTTCCGCTTCATCGAGGACGGCGGCCACGAGATGGAGGGCGCCCGCCTGGGCCTGGAGCCGGGCCAGTTCGTCACCGGCCTGCTGCCCAACCTCTACACGGGCCCCGTCGCCTCTTCCTACCCCGTCATCGCCGTCCTGCTCAACATCCCCGGCGCCTGGGAGGGCTACCAGGAGGTCGGTCGCCTGTACTCCGACCAGGTGCAGTTCACGCTGGGCACCCACTGGCTGGATACCTACAACCACCCCGCCCTGCGGGTCCCGGCGCTGTACCGGCTGCAACAGTACGCCGACGGCAGCTTCGTCCACATCGTGAACCCCGATGGCCGGGAGCGCTTCCGGATCTCCAGCAACGAGACCGCAGAGGGTCCCGCCGTCCTGACCCTGTCCGGCGCCGACGGCGCGCCCGTCGGGCACATGGTGCTGGCCATCGTCGAGGACAGCCGCGCCAACACCCAGTCCCACGGGGAAGAGCCGGCCGCGTCACCCGCCACCGCCGAGCGCCCGCGGATCAAGGCCCTGCCGCCTCCCGCCGCACCGCGCCAGAGCCCCCTCCCCCGGCCCGGCCCCGGCGCCCTGGAGCCGACCGAGTTCATCGGGACCGGCACGCGGACGCTGTCCCACGGCGGCAACCGCACGGTGATCCCCGCCGATGTCGACGAGCGGGTCCTGACCCTGCGCGAGCGGGGCGCCCTCTTCCAGAAGGTGCACTTCTCCAAGTTCATGCAAGGCTACGACGTCTACGTCGGCCGCAACGGAGAGGTGGGGACCACGATCCGCGACCCGGCCGCGAGCTTCGAGATCCGCGGCGACACCATGGCCATGGTCCCTCACATCGACAGCGTGCGGGTGGACGGTCACACCCTGCGCCGCGGCGAGCGACTGGTGCTCAAGGGCCGCCGCGTGGTCGAGGTTGCCGGCCAGCGCCTGGAGTTCATCGACCAGCGCGGCGTGCAGGCCGACGGCTGGCCCTACCTGGGTGAGCTGCGCCGCACCGGAGGCGCCTCGCACATGGTCTTCGGCGGCAACTACCGCCTGGGCCGCGACCGCCGCTGCAAGGTGCGGCTGCCCGACGAGCCGGCCAACGCCAACATCGTCTGGCTGCCCGAGCTGGGCCAGGGCGTGACCATCCGTTCGCGCAACGGCGAGATCCCCAAGAGCCGCTTCTACACCGACTCGATCATGGTCGCCTCCGAGCACGCCGAGATCAACCTGGTCTCCGAGCCCGTGCTCATCTGCACCGCGCGCAATTGCTACACCTTCGTCCGCCGCGGGGGTGATGTCTTCGCCCTGCACCCGGCCGAGGGCCGCCCCGGTTCCCGCAACATGGACCTGCAGCCCGGCGACGAGATCCTGATCGGCAACTGCGTCTTCGCCGTGGACTACCCCCCGGCCGACGGCCCCCGCTACATCCCGACCGAGCCGCCCTCCTCGGCGCCGGTCATCACGGCGGGCGAGCTGGCCCAGGCATCGACCAGCACGGTGCCGCCGGCCACCATGGGCGCCGACCTGCCGCCCGCCGCGGGCCTGGGAGAGGCGGGCCCCACGCCGAAGCCCCCGCAGTTCGAGAACGCAGGGCCGGACTCCTTCCTGGGCGTGGACCCGGTGCAGGCGCCCCTGTACATGCTGCCGCCCCCGGCGCCCGGTCGCACGCCGAAGCCTGCTGCCGCCCCGGCCGAGGCCGAGCCCGCGGAGAAGCCCTCGCCCCTGGACCTGCCCGATCCGGGCGTGGCCCCGCCGCCCGTGGCCTTCAAGACCATGGACACCACCGGCAGCATCGACCTCCCGCCCGTCCCGGCACCCGCCGCCGAGGCCGACCCGGCCGATGAAGCCACCGTCGACAGCCTGTTCATCGAGGAGGTCAGCGTCGAGGAGGTCAGCGTCGAGGAGGTCAGCGTCGAGGAGGTCAGCGTCGAGGAGGTCAGCGTCGAGGAGGAGCCGGGAGAGGACCTGCCCGTCCAGGACCTGCCCGTCCAGGACACCCCGGTCGCGGGCGCAGCCGCTGTGCAGACCGCCGCGGTCGTCGAGGTGGACGAAGACTCCTGGCAGCTCGAGCTGTCGCGCCCGGCCAGCTTCGCCCTGGTCGGCTGGATGGTCACCGGCGAGGCGAAGATCGCGAACCACAGCGACGCCAGCGTCGTCATCCCCGAGAACCGCAGCACGGACAACCAGCAGTTCCGCGCCACCGACTACTTCCAGCTCTTCGTCCGCGGACGTAGAGCCCGCATCGCCTGCACCGCCCCGACCGAGGCGACCCTGCGCACGCCGGGGGGCGAGCAGCAGCAGGTGGAGGCCGCCGATGGCGTCCGCATGGAGGTCGTGCGCCGCGGCCCGGACGGCGGCGAGGACTTCCGCGTCTGCCTGGAGCTGCGCGCGGCGCGCGGCCTGCCGGACCCACGAGCCCAGCTCCTGGTGCTGGCCGAAGAGGACCCCATGGTCGAGGCGCTGTTCACCCGGGGCCTGCCACTGCGCCGCGATCACGACCTGGTCCTGGGCACCGTGCGCGCCCACGCCCACTTCGACGGGGAGCACGTCGTCCTGCGCGACTACCTGGAGAGCTACCGGCGGGCCGACGGGTCCCTGCGCCCCTTCTTTGTGCAGCACCAGGGCGGAACCTGGCGCACCGTCCCCGAAGACGGGAGCGCCCTGAGCCTCACCGCAGGGGACCGACTGCTGGTCGATCATGCGATGTACGAGCTGCGCTGAGCGCCTCATCCAGCCCGCATGGCGGTAGGATCCCCTTGTGGATGCACGCGTGACCATCGGAACGACCTGCAGCCTCGGCATCGGCCCCGCCCACGGGGGCCGCACCGAGAACGAGGACAACTTCCTGGTCGCCCTACGGGGCCGCCTGCGCCTGCGCAACAGCCGCGGCGAGACGGTCGAGCAGGACATCGAGGGCGGGGGCGTGCTCGTCGCCGTGGCCGATGGCATGGGCGGCCATGACCAGGGCGAGGTCGCGTCGTCCCAGGCGGTGGCGACCCTGGCCCGCCTATGGCAACACGGGCGCCCGGGTGATCCCGAGCGGGCCCTCGCGGACTGGCTGCCCCGGGCCCACGCCGAGCTGCGCCAGGTCGTCTCCCCCAGCGGGCCGGTCAACATGGGCACGACGCTGTCGGCCCTGTGGATCGTGCATGATCGCGCCGGCTGGGTCCACGTCGGCGACAGCCGCCTGTACCGCATGCGGGGCGGACAGCTCTGGCGCCTGAGCCGAGACCAGACCCACGCCGAGTTCGCCCAGCGCGACCGCCGCGAACCGGGACCGAACGCCAGCTACCCGGCCCAGAGCTTCATCTTCGGCTCGCGCGGCCTGGGGCACGACGCCGAGCTGCGCATCGATCCCGGCGTCGACACCGGCACCCTGAACCTGGCCGTGGGCGACCGCCTGCTGCTGTGCAGTGACGGCATCAGCGGCTTCGTCGATGACGACCGCATCGCCTCGGTGTTGGCCCGGGCCCGTGACCCCCAGGAGGCCGCGGACGACCTGGTCGACCTGGCCATGGAGAGCGGCAGCGACGACAACGTCACGGCCGTCGTCGTACACGTCCGCAGCCTGCCCGTCGTGCGCCTTGATCCGGACGAAGACGACGAACACGCGCCGACCCCCACGCTCCCGACCGACGACGACACCATCGTGCCCTGGGACGACTAGTCGTCGGGGTAGCCGTCGGGGCAAGTCGGACCGAGCGGGCGAAGCCAGGCTCGTTGGGCGGTGTTGACCTGGCCTCGAGTCTCGTTTCGGCCACTTGGCCGAGTCGCGGGCAGCGGGCGCGATGAATCGCGCCCTCAGTGTGGCCGAACCGGGGGTCATGGCCGGTGACCTTCCAGATGTCGGTGGTAGCGCAGACGAGCGCCCACTCTCCGCGGGTCTTGGTGAGCCCGCGGAGGAGGCGTTCACGGCCGGCCGCTCGAAGCGGTCATTGCTCAGGGAGACCGGCGGTCTGGTCACGAAATGACCGCTCAAAACCCATGAAAGCGGCCATCACTCGGGGAGACATCCAGGTCTGGACGAGCAATGACCGCTCACGGCCTCTCGAAGCGGTCATTGCTCAGGGAGACCGGAGGTCTGGACGAGCAATGACCGCTCACGGCCTCTCGAAGCGGTCATTGCTCAGGGAGACCGGAGGTCTGGTCGCGAAATGACCGAACGCCCCGCTCCGACATGATCGAGGAACCGAACGGGCCGGGACCGCCCTGCTCGCCCATGATCACCCAGCTGGCCACGCCCTCGACGCACGCAGTGGCCAGCCGACGCGAAGATGAGAGGTCCCGCTAGCGAAGGGCCGGCCGGGCGCTGCCGAGGGGTCCCTGCCGGCGCACGTTCTGGAGGCGCGCGCCAGCGCGACGACGGGTGCGCAGGCAGGGGGCCCCGAGGCGACAGCCCGGAAGGCCCGAAGCGGGTCCAAAGCACAACCGGGAAGCGCCGGTCAGCAGAGCAGTGGACGTCAGGCTGCTGGCCCTACCAGTCGAGCGCGACGCCCAGGCGCACCGGGCGCCAACCAGACCGGGCCAGGGGCTCGCTGCTCAGGACCTCGCCGGCACAGCGCGCGTCCAGGCCAGTGCTCAGCTCGCGCAAGTCCACGCTGCGAACCTGGCCGCTGGGTTCGACGACCAGGGTCGCCGTGAGCTTGCCGGTGCCCATGCCGCAGCGGCTGCGCAGCTCGGGGATGCGCCCCTGCACGGCCGCGCTGAGGGTGGCGATCCGGTCGGCGTCCTGGGGATGTGCCGGGTCCAGGGTGACAGGACTCAGACGCAGGGCGGCGGGCAGGGTCCGAGGGGAGGTCCAGCTCAGCCAGGCCCAGCCGCCGGCGCCGGCGACCGAGGCCAGCAGGCCCAGACCCAGGGCCATGCCGACCAGCCGCCCCAGGCCGCTGCCCCTGGCGGCGGGAGAGGACGGGGCCGGGGAGGACGGGGCCGGGGAGGACGGGGCCGGGGAGGACGGGGCCGGGGAGGACGGGGCGACCGGTGGAGAGACCCCGACCTCGCTCGCCGTGGGCGCCGTCGAGGCGGCCGCAGGCGTCGCAGGAGCCGGAGCTGCGGCAGGCGCAGGCGTCTCGGCGGCGGCCTCGGCAGGCGGCGTCTCGGCGGCGGCCCCCGGCGCGGTAGTCTCGACGGCGGCCGGCTCCGTGCCCGTAAGGCGCTCCTGCGACGCGCCCGCCGCTGTCGCCTTGCTGGCGGCGGCCGGCTCGATATCCTCGTCCTCGTGATGGGCCAGCCAGTTGGCGGCGGCGCCCATGGCAGCGCCCGCGGCGACCCCGGCCAGCAGGCCCAGCGCACCCACGCCTCCCTCGCCTTCCTGCCCGGCCGCCGGGCTGCGTGCCGGTGGGGCCACCAGGAGGGGCGCGCCGTCCCCGGACAGCGCTGCCAGCATGCGCTCGTGGGTGTCCGGGTCGGCGGTGAGGGTCGGCGAGGCCACCCGCTCGGGGTTGTGCACCCCGTCGCAGTCCGGCTCGTGCCCCGCCACCAGGGCACCCAGCAGGCCGTCGAGCTGCTCGGCCGAGCAGCGGCGCGTCGGATCGGGGTCCATGCAGACCTCCAGGATCCGGTTCAGCCGTCGCACATCGTCCCCGTCGTCGTGGGCCCGCACCACCGTGGGCGGCAGCGCGCCGACGAGCAGGTGGTAGCCCTCCTCGGGGTCCAGGCGGTCGGCGAAGCGGACCACCGGCAGCACCATGGTGCAGAAGTAGGCCAGCGTGCCGACACCGTAGACATCGGTGGCCGGCGTCGGCGTGCCCCCGACGAACTGTTCGGGCGCCGCGTACTGCGGCGTGCCCACGAAGGCGCCCACCCGGGTCACCCCGCCCAGCGCGCCCTGGACCTTGGCGATGCCGAAGTCGGCGACCCGGACCACCGGGTCCTCATCTGGCCCCACGACCCGTGCCAGCAGCACGTTCTCGGGCTTCAGGTCGCGGTGGACCACGCCCATGGAGTGGGCCTTGTCCAGCGCCCAGCAGACCTGGCGGCAGATCTGGGCGGTGCGCCGCACGCTCAGGGAGCCGGTGCGCTTGATGTGGTCGAGCAGGCTGCCGCCGGGCTCGAAGCGCGTCACCAGGTAGGGGCTGTGCCCGGCCCGGTGCACGAAGCCCAGGTACTGGACGATGTTGGGGTGATCCAGCTCCTGGATCACCTGGGCCTCGGTCGCCAGGCGCCGCAGGTAGGGGCCCTCGTCGCGGCTGGCGAAGAGCACCTTGAGCGCCAGGCGGGTCCCGATCTCCTCGCCATCCCCCCCAACCTCACGCGCCAGGTAGGTGACCCCGGCCCCCCCCAGGGCCAGCAGGCTGTGGATCCGGTAGTGCCGGTCGAAGAGGTCGCCCGGGCCGAACATGCGCCCCCAGCCCACGGTCGGCCGCGCCCGGCGACATGAAAGGTTCGGGCACTGCTCGACGTCATCCTCGAAGGTCGACAGGCAGCGGGCGCAGTAGCGGGTCGAGGATGAAGGTTGCGCCACGCCGGCTCCTCAGGCACCTTGCAGGAAGCGGTCCAGCGGCATCAGGCAGAAGCCGTAGGTCGAGGCGGTGGCCCAATCGACGCGGAACACGTCCAGGCCCCGGGTCGATGCACCAGTGTCCAGGCTGTAGCCGCAGCCGGTCCAGCCCTTGCGGTGGCCATGGATCGGCCGGAGCTGGCTGTCGTCACAGACCGCGACGCCGCCCATGTCCTGGCCCGGAGTGGCGTCTTCGACAGGCCGGCACAGCCACTGCCGCTGCACGTCGAAGATCACGACCTGGTAGTCGGCTGCGTCCAGGGACGTCCGGGGCTTGCGACCCGCCACGCCCAGGACCTGGAGCAGCCGGGTCTGCTCGCCGACGTCCCGCGCCGTGGCGCGCAGGTCGCTGACCCGCACCACCTCCAGCGCGGCGCCGGCGCCAACCCGTCGGCCCAGCGGCGCCACCCACGCCACCTGGAGCGCGGCGGGGACCGGGCTGACGTCCTCACAGGAGGACGCCCGCGCCGGGCCCGCCGCGACCAGGGCCGCGAGCAGCGCCGCGTGGAGCACTACTGGCCTTCCACGTAGGCGTGGCTCAGGTCGAAGGGGGTCGAGCGGACGTTGCCGTTGGGGCCGGTCCAGGAGATCGTGCCCGTGATCTTGGCGTCCGCGGCCGGCAGGGTCGAGGTCTCGCGCCACTCGAAGTGCCCGATGACCGTGATGGTCTGGGTGTCGCCCTTGGCGATGGTCGCCGCGGGGGCCATGGCCTCGGTGCCCAGGTTCTCACTGCCGACCGAGTAGGCGAAGTCGATCCTGTTGATGGTGATCGGACCGCCGGGCAGGTCGTTGGTGATGCGCAGGTCGTAGCGCATCTCGTTGTGCTCGCGGATGGTGGTCGTGCTCTGGCGCAGGAAGGTGACGCCGGAGAGGTTGACCTTGAAGGTCTCCACCGGGGCTTCGGTCTTGTTCTTCTTGGCGCAGCCGGTGTCCACCGCGGAGAGGGTCATGCCGCCCGCCAGCATGGCGAGGGTGAGGGCGAGGCGAAGGGAGGTCTTCATGGCGACTCCGTAGAGGAGGGTTTGTCGATCAGCTCTGCCCCCGGGCACGCAGGCCCAGGGCGAGGTCTCGGTGCGCAATGCTACCTACGACCGAGATATCCGGCACAGCCGGAGGGGAGATGAGGAACCGTCGTCGCAGCCGATGTAGCCGACCGACCGCGTCGATGGCCAGGGTGTCGTGCACCTTGTCCTGTTCCTGAAGGCGCACCAGCGTCTCGAAGACCTCCCACTGCAGCAGGGGATCCGAGCAGCACAGGAACAGGTCCACCGTGGCGCGCGTAGCCAGGTCGAGCTGGTAGTCCAGGGGGAAGCGCCCGCGCACGGCCTTCATCTCGAGGTCGTCGCTGACCACCACCCCCCCAAAGCCCAGGCGGCCGCGCAGGATGTCGCGCAGGATGGCCGAGGACATGGTCGCGGGCAGCTCCTCGTCCCAGGCCGGGTAGACGACATGCGCCGTCATGACCAGCGGCACGCCGGCCTGGATGGCCGCGCGGAAGGGCACCAGCTCGACGGCGTCCAGGTCCGGGGGCTCCCGCTCGACCGTGGGCAGCTCCAGGTGACTGTCCTGGTGGGTGTCCCCGTGACCCGGGAAGTGCTTCACACAGCCAGCCACGCCGGCCTGGTGCAGGCCCTCGAGCCAGGCCAGGACCTGGCGGGCCACGACCTGCGGATCCGGAGAGAAGGACCGGTCTCCGATGACGGGGTTGGCGGGGTTGCTGTCGACGTCCGCGACCGGCGCCCAGTCCACGTGGAAGCCCAGGGCCCGCAGCTCGTCGCCCATGGCCCGGCCCAAGGCGCGTGTTTGGCCCAGGTCGTCGACATTGCCCATCCACCGGGCCGGCGGCCACTCGGTGGCGCGCACCCGCTGGACCCGGCCGCCCTCCTGGTCCACCGAGCACAGTGCCGGCAGCTCGACCGGCACCAGGCTGGCCAGCTCGCGGTTGAGCTCGCGGACCTGGGCCGGCTCCTCCACGTTGCGGGCGAAGAGGATGAAGCCGGCCGGCGGCGCCTCACGGCACAGATCGCGCAGGCTCGCCGAGGGGGCCAGGCCCTGAAAGCCGACGATCATGCGCTGGGCGGCACGCCGCTTGCGGTCCGCCAGGGTCGTCTGGCTCCCCACCGTCGGGCGGGCGCGCTTGGGCCGGGCCACCGGCTCAGCCCTGACCGGTGGGGTGCTCGGCCAGCTCGATGAGCACGCCGTCCGCTGACCGGGGGTAGATGAAGATCACCCGGCTCCCATGGGCGCCCGGCGTGGGACCGTCCGTGGTGAAGCGGTAGCCCTTGGCCCGCAGGACGGCGATGTCACCGTCCAGATCGTCGCTGCGGAAGCAGATGTGGTGCAGGCCGCCGCCCCGCTTGTCCAGGTAGGCCTGAATGGGGCCCTGTCCGTCCAGGGGGTGGACCAGCTCGATGCGGGTCTCGCCCGCGGGCAGGAAGGCCGTGCGCGTCTTGGCCGCCGCCACGTCCTGTGTCCCGTCCAGGCGCATGCCCAGGTCCTCACAGAAGCGGCGGATGGCCGCGGCGAGGTCCGGCACGGCGATGGCGATGTGGTCGAGGCCGAGGATCATGGGGCAGGAACTAACACGGCGGCCGCGACGGCAGCGGACCCGCAGCGGACCCGCAGCGGGCCTCTCCCTGGGCCACGGGCCTCCGCAAGAGGCCCGGCCCTGCGCCTGGGTGCCGCCCCTCGCGCCGGGGGTGCGACCATCTGGTCCCGCCGGGCAGGGTCGGGGCGCTCCGGTTATGCGCGGCAACTTCCCCGTCGCCACCGCGGGCTCGCTCGAGAGGACGCCATGCGCATCGTCGAAGTCATCGCCATCCTGGCCGTCGCCCTTGCCGGGGTGACATCCTTCATGCTCATCGCGTGGAACCGCCGCCTGAAGCACGTCTGGTCCAAGCGGGACCAGGTGAAGATCATCAACCCGGGCGGCTTCCTGCCGGGCGTGGTCGAGGTCGTCTTCCAGACCAAGGTGCTGGCGAACCGGCCGGTGGCCGGCTTCTTCCACATGCTGATCTTCTATGGCTTCGTCGCCTTTGGCCTGAAGTCCGCCACCCACGTCCTCAACGGGCTGCTGGGTCGGACCGAGCCCATCTCGCTGGGGCCGGTGGACACCGTCATCGACGTCTTCGCCGTGCTGGTGCTGGTCTCGGTCATCTTCATGGCCATCCGGCGCTTCACCGTGATGCGGGACCGCCTCACGCACATGTTCGAGAGCACCATGGTGCTCTTGCTCATCGGCCTGCTGATGGTGACCTACCTGCTCGAGCGGTACGTCATCCACGGGCTCGGCGGCGTCGCGGGCCAGGTCAACTGGTGGGCCCACTTCGTCATCCTGTGCGGCTTCCCCAGCCTGATCGCCTACGGCAAGCACTTCCACCTGGTCGGGGGCCCGGTCAACGTCGTCCTCAAGCACATGGTCGAGGTCCCCGGGGACCGCCCGGTCCCGGGTGGCGACCTGGACATGGGTGACGACGACTCGCCCGAGGAGCACTTCGAGCAGGAGCTGGCGCGGGTCGGCATGCCCCACGGCGTCTCCGACTTCAGCTTCCACAGCCTGTTCGACCCGGCCGCCTGCATCGAGTGCGGGCGCTGCAACGACGCCTGCCCCTCGGCCGGCGCCGGCCTGAAGCCCCGCGAGCACTTCGTCCTGGCCTTCCGCGACCCGTCGACCACCGCCGAGGGCCTGGTCGCCCTGGCCCCGCCCGACATCGTCGCCACCTGCACCCAGTGCCGCGCCTGCGACACGGTCTGCCCGGTGGGCAACCGCCCCAGCCGCACCGCGCTGGAGCTGCGCGGCCGCCTGACCGCCGAGGGGCAGTACCCGCCCCGCCCCATGAAGGAAGGCGGCGCCGACCTGGTCGACGCCACGGGCAACATCTTCGGCCTGGACGCCTCGGAGCGCGAGAAGTTCGTCGCCGCCAGCGGCTTCCCCCTCTACGACCCGGCCGAGCACCAGGTGCTGCTCATCCTGGGCTGCCAGGGCGGCAACTCGCCCGAGGTCCAGCCCGTCGTCGTCGCCACGGCCCGCCTGCTCGAAGCCGCGGGCATCGCCTACGGCGTGCTGGCCGAGGAGCAGTGCTGGGGTGAGGGCCTGCTGCACGGCGGCGGCCTGATGGAGTCCTGGCCCGTCTACAAGGACATGCAGGCCGAGGCGCTGGACGGCTCCGTCGACGGCGACCACGACAAGCTGATCCTCACCATCTGCCCGCACTGCAAGGACAGCATCCAGACCCAGTACGAGCACCTGGAGAAGGGCGGCTTCAAGAACGTGCGCTCGCACATCTCGTACCTGGCCGAGCTGCTGAAGGGCGGCAAGCTCCAGGTCGAGAAGCGCGCCGAGACCATGGCAACGCACCACCCCTGCAAGACCATCCACAACGACGAGCAGGGCGTCTTCGACGAGCTGCTCTCGGCGGCCGGCGTCACCGGCGAGACCGCGGGCAACAGCCCCGACATCCCGCGCTGCTGCGGCGGTGGCGGCGGTGGCTTCCTGTGGGACTCGCCGGCCAAGGTCAACAAGAACCGCTTCCAGCAGCTGGTCGAAGAGACGCACCAGAAGCAGATCGTCACCGGCTGCCCGGGCTGCAACCGCATGCTCAACGCCGCCCGAACCGAGGACGCGAAGATCGTGGACGTCGCCACCATGCTGCACGACCGCCTGAAGAAGGACGGCGGGCCCAAGGAGGGCGGCGCCGAGGCCTGAGCCGCGCGGCAGCAGCGGGCCAAGGGGCCCACCGGGCGGGCCATGGGACACGCGGCCCCGACTCTCGTCTCGGCCACTTGGCCGAGTCGCGGGCAGCGGGCGCGATGAGTCGCGCCCCTACGAGCGGTAGGGGCGCGATTCATCGCGCCCTCAGTGTGGCCGAACCGGGGGTCATGGCCGGACACGCACCATGGCCCGCGCCTTCGTTCGAAGGCGCGATCTCGTTGGCATGCGCGTTGCACGGTCCGGAGCCCACCCGGAGCTGCCCATGACCTCGCTCATCTCGCTCGCACTGCTCCTCGCCTCCCCCGCCTTCGCCGGAGGGGCGATGCTCGACGGGCCCTTCTCCGCCGACCTCTGCAAGGCCTGGAACACCAGCGCCATGCCCCAGCTGGTCGGCCGCAACGGCGCGGGCTGGATCGACTCCGCCGGCAGCACCGGCCACGAGGTCATCGTCATGGGTCGCCGCGACTGCGCCGACGGGCCCAAGGCCCAGCTCGTCATCGACGCCGACGCCAACGGCGACGCCACCTGCACCGCCGGCAGCGCTTGGAGCGGCGGTGGCTACCAGTGGAAGTTCGAGCCCACCACCGCGCAGTGGGTCGACTTCACCGACGGCTTCGGCGTCATGGACATGCCCGGCATCATGTCGGGCTTCGTGGGCCCCTACGGCGTCGCAGCCAACAACATCGCAAGCTTCCAGGTCTTCTTCGCCCTGGCCGGCAAGCAGGCGCTGGACCAGGACGCCGACCTGGTCTGCGACGGCGGTGACGCCGACAAGATCGCCAAGGCCGTGCAGAAGGTCGACCGCAGCAAGACCGAGAAGATCCTGCACTGAGGTGCCCGCATGAGGGATGCGGCGGGCGCCGTGGAAGGCGCCGTGGAAGGCGCCGTGGGTCACGCCTGCGCCTGACGGCCCCGCCTGACCCGCGCCCGTTGACGCCGCGTAATGCCAGGCCACCCTGCGCGTACGGGAGGGCACCTCGCCCTCGCATGGGCTAGCAGGCCCCCCGTCGCCCGCGTCCCGGGCACCCCCGCGCCTCCCAGATCGGCCATCCATGTCCCCCCCGACTGCACGCAGCTCCTCGGCGCGGCTCCTCAGCGCCGCGGTCCTCCTCCTCGCCCTGACGCCCGCCTGCTCGATGCAGGCCAGCGGCGGCAAGGACGCCTCCAGCGACGAGTCCAAGGACGGCAAGGACGAGGACGCGCCTGCGCCCGATCGCCGCGTGCTGATCCAGGCCGTGCCCGCGGTCCAGGGCGAGGTGGCCGATCACCTGGTCACCAGCGGGACCCTGGAGAGCGAGGCCCAGGCCGACATCGTGCCCGAGGCCTCGGGCATCGTGACCCGGATCGAGGCCGAGGAGGGCGACCAGGTCCACAAGGGGCAGCTGCTCGCGGTCATCAACAACGCGACCCTGGACGCTGGCGCCGAGCGGGCTCAGGTCGAGCTGGACCGGGCCCGCCGCGGGGCCGAAACCGCCGCGACCCTGCACGACCGCGGCGCCGTCAGCGACCAGGAGCTGCGCACCGCCCAGGAGGCCCTGAAGACGGCCGAGGCCAGCTTCCAGGAGGCCTCCCACACCCAGGGCTTCACGCGTATCGTCAGCCCCATCGACGGCACGGTCAGCGTGCGTGACCTGCGCCTGGGTGAGCTGGCCGGCGGCAAGCGGGCCTTTCAGGTGGTGGATCTCGACCGCCTGCGCGTCGTCGTCCAGCTCCCCGAGAAGGACCTGCCCCGCGTCCGCGAGGGCCAGCAGGTCGTGCTCCAGAGCGCCTACGACGACGGCACCCACGGCCAGGGGGTGGTCGCCCGGGTGAGCCCCGTGGTCGACCCGCAGAGCGGCACCGTGCGCGTCACCGTGGCCGTCGACAGCCGCAGCACCGACCTGCGCCCCGGCCAGTTCGTGAAGGTGCGGGTCGAGGTTGCGCGCCACCGCGAGGTGCTCACGATCCCGCGCCGGGCCCTGGTCTGGATCGACGGCGAGCCGGTGGCCTGGAAGGTCGTCGAGGGCGCGCCCGACGAGCAGGAGCAGGCGGACGCCAAGGACGGCGGCGCCAAGGACGGCGGCGCCAAGGACGGCGCCGGTGAGAAGGACGAGCCGGGCTGGCTGGCGAAGCTGATGCACCGCGGAGAGGACGTCGACGCGGCCAAGGACAAGGCCGCCGAGCCACCGCCCTGGCCCCTGCGCAAGGCCGAGCGGGCCGACCTGGAGGTCGGCTTCCAGGATCCCGAGCTGGTCGAGGTGAAGAGCGGCCTGTCGCCCGGCGACCTGGTCGTGACCATCGGCAACCAGAACCTGCGCGGCGGCACGCCCCTGCGCCTGCCCGAGGATCCCGGCCCCGAGGCGGCGCGCAAGGACAAGGACAAGGACAAGGACAAGGACAAGGACAAGGACGCCAGCAAGGACGCGGCCACGACCGACGACAAGGCCGAGGGCGACGCCGGGTGAGCCCTCCCCTGCCCTCCCCAGAGGAGGCCGAAGACCAGGGCATCTTCGCCCTGGTCGTGGCCCGCCCCGTCGCCGTCTGGATGGTGGCCATCGCGGCTGCGGTCTTCGGCCTGGTCTCCTACGGGCGGCTGGCCCTGGACCTGATGCCCGACCTGGCCTACCCCTCGATCACGGTGCGGACCCAGGCCGACGGTTATGCCCCCGAGGAGGTCGAGGGCCAGGTCAGCCAGCCTGTCGAGGAGGCCCTGGCCACGACCGAGGGCCTGGTCGAGCTGGAGAGCCGCTCCCGGGCCAGCCTCTCCGACGTCATCCTGGAGTTCACCTGGGGCACGGACATGGACCGCGCCGCCCAGGACGTGCGCGAGCGCCTGCAGACGACCTTCCTGCCCGATGACGTCGGCCGCCCCCTCATCCTGCGCTACGACCCCAGCCTGGATCCCATCCTGCGGATCAGCCTGTCGGCCGACCGCAGCATCAACCCCGATCTGCCCCAGGGCGACGCCGCCCTGCTCCAGCTCCGCGAGATCGCCGAGCGCGAGCTGAAGCGTGAGCTGGAGGCCATGGACGGCGTCGCGGCCGTGCGTGTCCGCGGCGGCCTGGAGCGGGAGGTCATGGTCGAGCCCCACCAGGACTGGATGGCCGCCCGTGGCATCACCCTGGACCAGCTCGCCGCCACCATCGGGGCCGAGAACATCAACCTGCCCGGCGGCTCGATCCGCGACGGCGACCAGGAGTTCCTGGTCCGCACCCTCAACGAGGTCCGCACCGTCCCCGAGATCGAGGCCCTGGAGATCCGCCGCGCCGACGGGGTCGGCGTGCCCGTCTCCGAGGTGGCCGAGGTCCACGAGACCCACAAGGATCGCGAGGTCGAGAGCCGCCTGGACGCCCGCCCCGCCGTGACCTTGGAGGTCTTCAAGACCGCCGACGCCAACATCGTGCGCGTGGCCCGCAGCATCAAGGAGCGGCTGGGCGTCAACCGCGTGCCCGGCAGCCCCCAGGCCGCCGGCATGGGCCCGCCCGGCATGCCCAAGGCCCCGCCGACCCTCATCGACGAGCTGCCCAAGGGCGTACAGGCCGTGGTGTTGGAAGACCAGGCCGAGTTCATCGAGCAGAGCCTGGGCAACCTGCGCAGCACGGCCCTGCTCGGCGCTGTCCTGGCCATCGGCATCCTGTTCCTGTTCCTCAAGGACTTCCGGGCCACGGCCATCATCGGCGCGGCCATCCCCCTGTCCATCGTCGTGACCTTCGCGCCGATGTACCTGGGCGGGGTCTCGCTCAACTTGATGAGCCTGGGCGGCCTGGCCCTGGGCATCGGCATGCTGGTCGACAACGCCGTGGTCGTGCTGGAGAACATCCAGAACCACGTCGACGCCGGCCTGCCCCGCCGCCAGGCGGCCATCCGCGGCACCCGCGAGGTGGCCGCCGCCGTGACCGCCAGCACGCTGACGACGGTGAGCGTCTTCCTGCCCATCGCCTTCGTGGAGGGCATCGCCGGCCAGATCTTCGGCGACCTGTCCCTGGCGGTCGTGTTCAGCCTGCTGGCCAGCCTGGTGGTGGCGCTGTTCTTCGTGCCGGTCCTGGCCGCCACGGGCTTCGATCTCGACGCCCTGGCCGCCGAAGGCGACGCCGACGCCCCCGGCTGGAAGAGCGCGGGCCGTCGCCTGCTGGCCGCCGGCCGGGCGACCCGGTTCTCGTCCTGGCCGCAGCTGCGCCAGGGCTGGCAGAACCGCCGCGGGCGCCGCCGCTGGTTGTGGGCGCCCTATGGCCTGGTCCGCTTCCTGATGCGCCTGGCCTTCGAGCTGCTGACGGCCCTGGTCATCGTGCCGGCCGCCCTGGTGGCCCGCCTGTCGGCCCTGGTGGCCGCCCTGGTCCTGCCGCGCCTGGCCCGGGTGGCCCTGTGGGCCGCCGACCGCTTCCAGTCCGTCTATGGCCGCTTCGCCCGCAGCTACGACCGCAGCATCGAGGGCCTGCTGGGGCGCCCGGGCACCGTCCTGGGCCTGGCGGCGCTGACCGTCATGGTCGCCCTGCCCCTGGCCACCCTGCTGGGCCAGGCCCTCATCCCCGAGGTCCACCAGGGCCGCTTCACCGCCGAGGTGGACCTGCCGGTGGGCACGCCCCTGCCCCGCACCTCGGCCTTCAGCCAGCTCATCGAGCAGCGCCTGGTCGGCATGCCCGGCATCGCCCACGTGCACGCTGTCGTCGGCAGCGAGCACACGGCCGACGCCAGCAGCGACGCGGGCGAGCACAGCGCCAAGATCGCCGTGGAGCTGACCGAGGGCGGGGACCTGGCAGGTCGGGAAGACGCCCTGATGAGCCAGGTCCGCGATGTCGTGGCCGAGGTCGCGCGAGGCGATCTCTCCGGTGCCCAGCTCGCGGCCCTGCCCGATGCCCGAGCCGGCGACATCCTGGAGGCGGCCGGCATTGACCTGCGCCTGACCCGACCCGGCATCTTCAGCTTCCGCACCCCCATCGAGGTCGTGGTCTACAACCCCGATCTGCCCGGCCTGCGGCGCTACGCCGACGAGATCTCCGGGGCCCTGGTCGACCTGCCCGGCCTGACCGACGTGCGCAGCAGCATGGTCGCCGGCTACCCCGAGGTCCGGATCCGCTACGACCGCGACCTGCTGGAGCGCTACGGCCTGGACACCGGCACCGTCGCCCGGCGGGTCCGCGACGCCGTGCAGGGCAACCAGGCCACGACCCTGTCCCGCGGCACCGGCCGCGTCGACCTGACGGTGCGGCTGGCCGAGAGCGAGCGCCGCAGCGTCCAGGACCTGCGCCGCATCAACGTGAACCCCCGGCTGATGCCCGAGATCCCGCTCGAGGCCGTGGCCAGCTTCGAAGAGGCCGAGGGCCCCAGCGAGATCCGCCGCATCGACCAGCGACGGGCCGCGGTGGTCACGGCCAACCTGGACGGCTTCGACCTGTCGGGGCAGGCCCAGGCCATCGCCACGGTCCTCGACGACCTGCGGCTGCCCGCCGGGAGCTGGGAGATCGCCGGCCAGAACCGCGAGATGCAGCGCTCCCTGAGCAGCCTGCAGATGGCCCTGGGGCTGGCGGTCTTCCTGGTCTACGTGATCATGGCCAGCACCTTCGAGAGCGTGCTGCACCCCTTCGTGATCCTGTTCAGCGTGCCCCTGGCCCTGGTGGGGGTGGTGGGCGCCTTGCTGCTGACCGCCACCCCGATCAGCGTCGTGGTGCTCATCGGCGGCATCGTCCTGGCCGGCGTCGTGGTCAACAACGCCATCGTCATGGTGGACACGATCAACCGCCTGCGAGACGACGGCATGGCCCGCACGGCGGCCATCCACAAGGCCTGCGTGCTGCGCCTGCGGCCGATCCTCATCACGACCACGACCACGGTCCTGGGCCTGCTGCCCCTGGCCTTTGGCATGGGGGAGGGCGCGGAGATCCAGCAGCCGCTGGCCGTCACGGTCATCGCCGGCCTGTCCTCCTCGACCCTGCTGACCCTGGTGGTCATCCCCGTCGTCTACGCCGAGCTGACCCGCCGCCTGGAGCGCCAGCACCCGGTGGACGCCGCATGAGCCGCTGGCTGCCCTGGCTGTCGGTCCACCGCCCGGTGACCGTGGCCATGACCTTCCTGGCGCTGTGCGTGTTGGGCCTCATCGCCTACGCCCGCATCCCCCTGGAGATGATGCCGGGCCGCTTCCAGCTCAGCCAGATGTGGGTCTGGGTGCCTTACAAGGACTCCACCCCCCAGGAGAACGAGAGCACCCTGGTCCGACCGATCGAGGAGCAGCTGGCCACGGTCGAGGGCCTGAAGTCGATGTCCAGCGAGGCCTCGTCCGGCAGCGCGAGCTTCGACCTGGAGTTCTACCGCTCCGTCGGCATGGACAGCGCCTACAACGCCGTGGTCGACCGCATGGAGCGGGCCATGGCCGAGCTGCCCGCCGACGTGGACCGCTACTACGTCTACCGCTGGAACCCCAGCGACGAGCCCATCATCTGGGCGGGCATCAAGATCCCCGAGGGGGTCGAGGACCCCAACTTCCTGGCCAACGAGGTCATCGCCAAGCGCCTGGAGCGGGTGCCCGGCGTGGGCAAGGTCGACGTCTGGGGCGTCGATCCCAAGCGGGTCTTCATCGAGTTCCAGCTCGACGCCCTGCTCCAGCACGGGCTGAGCCTGGGCGACATCATCCGCAAGCTGGGGGCCGACAACTTCCAGCTCGCCAGCGGCCGCATCGTGGACCGCGGGCAGGTCCGCTACGTCCGCAGCCTGGCCCGCTACGAGACCCTGGACACGCTGCGGGCCTACCCCATCGCCCCCGGCGTGCGGCTGGACGACATCGCCGACGTCACCTACCGCGTCGACCCCTCGGCCAGCATCGGCCACATCGACGGCGACGACGGCGCCGCCCTGGCCATCAACAAGGAGAGCGACGCCAACACGGTCGCCACCGGCAAGGCCGTGGCCCAGGCCGTGGCCGAGCTGGAGCAGGACCCCCGCATGCTCGGGGCCCGGGTCTTCACCTTCTTCGACCAGGGGCAGATGATCACCCAGAGCATCGACAACCTGCTGATGACCGCCATGACCGGCGGCCTGTGCGCGGTGGTCGTGCTCTTCGCCTTCCTGCGCGAGTGGCGGATGACGCTGCTCATCGCGGCCTGCATCCCCTTCACCCTGCTGCTGACCGTCACGATCCTGTACTTCACGGGTGGCAGCCTGAACCTGCTGTCGCTCATGGGCCTGATGCTGGCCGTGGGCATGGTGGTGGACAACGCCATCGTCGTGGTCGAAGCCATCTACGCCCGGCGACAGATGGGAGAGGAGCGGTCCCACGCCGCGGTCGAGGGCGCCGCCGAGGTCGGGCTGGCGATCACCCTGTCGACGCTGACGACCATGGTCGTCTTCCTGCCCGTCATCTTGATGAGCGAGGACGCCAACTTCAGCTTCTTCATGGGCGAGCTGGGCTTCCCCGTCGTCTTCGCGCTGGGCACCTCTCTCATCGTGGCCATGCTCTTCACCCCCCTCACCACGACGCTGGTCCGGGGCAAGATCGACGCCACGGGCCGCGAGCAGGTGCCGCCCGAGCCGCGCTGGGTCCTGTGGATGACCGAGTGCTACCACCGCTTCCTGCGCCGGGTCCTGACCCACCGCACGGACACGCTGGTGGGCATCGTCGCCATCACCCTGCTGACCTTCATCGTGCCGGTGAAGTCGGTCGGCTGCAGCGACCAGGCCGACGGCAACGTCAACGACTTCGTCGTGCGCTACCAGGTGCCCGGCGACTTCAGCTACCCCGAGCGGCTGGCCGTCGTGAACACGGTCGAGGACTGGGTCGACGCCCACCGCGACCCGTGGGGCGTGCGCGTCCACCGCAGCCGCCTGTCCGCCAGCTCCAGCAGCGGCCGGACCTACGTCTACCTCCAGGAGGACGTGCCCAAGGGCGCCCTGCCCCGGGACGAGGTGGTGAAGAACGCCCGCGAGGACCTGCCGCAGATCCCCGGGGTCGAGGTCAGCGTCGGCTGGGAGGCCGGCAAGGACGGGGAGAACCGCACCCTGCGCCTGGTCCTGCACGGCGACAACACCGACACGCTGGAGACCCTGGGCAAGGAGGTCGGGCGGCGGGTCCGCGCAGTGGACGGCGTGCTCGGCGTGCAGGCCGGCATGGAGGAGGAGGGGGGCAAGGAGATGCGCCTGACGGTGGACCGCCAGGCCGGGTCCCGGGCCGGCATCAGCGCCCAGAGCATCGGCCAGACCGTGGGCTTCGCCCTGCGGGGCACGCCGCTGCCCAAGTACTACGACCAGGGCAAGGAGATCGACGTCTACGCCCGCTTCCGCCTGGAGGACCGCCAGGACGTCGACCGCCTGCTGGACTTCCCCATGTGGAGCCCCTCCACCCTGTCGACCGTGCCCCTGCGGGCCCTGGTCGACACCCAGGTCGCCCCCGGCCTGGGCACGATCCGGCGCGAGGACCGCATCACCGCCTGGCCCATCACCATCGACCTGGACCAGGGCGTGGACACCAAGACCGGCTTCGACCGGGTCGACGCCGCCCTGGCCGACCTGGAGCTGCCGCGCGGCTACACCCTGGACAAGGGCGGCGACTTCGGCGACCAGCAGGAGAACGACCAGGCGCGGAACATGGCCCTGGTCCTGAGCATCGTCTTCGTCTTCCTGATCATGGGCGTGCTCTTCGAGAGCTTCCTGCTGCCCCTGTCGATCATCACGACCATCCCCATGGCCCTGTTCGGCGTCTACTGGACCCTGTACCTGACGGGCACGCCGCTGGACGTCATGGGCGGCGTGGGCCTGATCATCCTCATCGGGGTCGTGGTCAACAACGGCATCGTGCTGATCGACGTCGTCACCCGGCTGCGGGCCGAGGGCATGGACCGCACCGAGGCCCTGACCGAGGCGGGCCGCCGGCGGCTGCGCCCCATCCTGATGACGGCCCTGACCACCATCTTCGGCGTCCTGCCCATGGCCATGGGCTCGGCCACCTTCATCGGCATCCCCTACGCCCCCATGGGTCGGGTCGTCGCAGGCGGCATGATCGCTGGCACGCTGCTGACGCTGTTCTTCGTGCCCTACCTGTACAGCGTGCTCGACGACATGCGCGACAGTGGCCACCGCTGGCTGGCCTGGGTCCTCGCCGGTCGTCGCCGGAGCGCCTCTGCCCCCATAGAGGAGCCCTGAACCACGGGGCCCCAGACCCTCCAGAGGTCGCCGCCATGATCGTCCTGCTCGCCCTGCTCTCGACCGCACCGGCCCACGCCGGTCCGCTGACCTATGAAGACGCGCTGCAGCGCTCGCTGGAGCGCAACCCCGAGCTGCTCGGCGCGGGCAGCTCGCGCCTTGGGGCACAGGGCGCGCTGCTGGCCAGCCGGAGCAGCTTCGACCCGCAGCTCAAGGCGAGCCTGGGCTACAACTCCTCCAAGAACGAGTCGACCCAGCAGTTCGGCGACGTGCTGAGCAACTACAAGAACCTGGGTTGGGACCTCAGCGTCTCCGACTTCCTGGCGACCGGTACCAGCGTCAAGCTGGGCACCTCGGGGGGCCAGAGCGCCTTCCGCTACGAGCTGCGGGACACCGGCCTGGTCGTCGAGAGCCAGGACCCCCAGTACAGCACCGACGTATCGGCCAGCCTGAGCCAGTCCCTGCTCCAGGGCTTCAAGACCTCCTACAACCTCCAGGGCGTCCGCCACGCCCAGCGCGCCCTCACCCAGGCCGAGCTGAGCCTGGCCAGCACCCGCCAGCAGGTCCTGGCCGACACCGCCAGCAGCTACTGGGCGCTGTACCAGGCCCAGCAGCTCGTCGACATCTCCGAGCAGGCCCTGACCGTCTCGGAGGAGGAGCGCCGCATCGTGCTGGCCAAGGTCGACGCCGGCGACCTGGCACCGGTGGAGAAGAGCCGGGTGGAGGCCGCGGTGGTCCAGGCCCGCTCGGCCCTGCTGCAGGCCCAGGACAACGCCACGGCCGCCGCCGAGGCCCTGCAGCTGCTGGTCGGCGACGAGCCGGACGGAGAGGTGCAGGCCATCACGGCCCCGGCCGAGCCCACCGAGCTGGACCTGGACGACCAGGCCATGATCGAGGACGCCCTGGCCCACAACCCCGATCTGCAGGTCGCGCGCATGAGCGAAGAGGGCGCCGACCTGGACCTGCGCGACGCCCGGCACGCCCGCCTGCCCGAGCTGACGGCCACCGCCAGCATGACCTTCGGGGCTACGACACGGCGATCGGCGCCTCCTACGCCGAGCTGGCGTCGGGTGCCCTGCACGACTGGTACCTGGGGGGTGACCTGGCCGTGCCCCTGGGCAACCGGGCCGACCGCGGCAGCCTGCAGCAGAAGGACGCCGCCCTGGGCGAGGCCCGGATCAGCCGGGAGAGCCTGGAGCGCTCGGTGCGCCAGCAGGTCCGCAGCCAGGTCCGCGCCGTCGAGCAGGCGCGCCTGAAGCTGGACCTGGCCCGCGCCAACCTGGACCTGGCCCAGCAGACCCTGGCCGCCGAGAAGGCGCTCCAGGACGCCGGTCGCGCCCTGCAGAAGGACGTGCTCGACGCCATCCGGACCGTGGACGACGCCAAGGTGGCCGTCGAGCAGGCCCGGGCCGACCACGCCCTGGCCGTGGTCGAACTGGGCCGCCTGCGCGGCGCGCTCTAGGCCCCCGCGCTCGGCTCCTCAGCGCTCGGCGCGTCGGCGCCGCAGCAGGCCGACCAGGCCCAGCAGCAGGCCGGCGAGCGAGGCGCTGCCGCCGCCCCCACCCACGGTGCTGCAGCCCTTGGTCTTGGGGGCCTTGACCAGGTCGCCGCCGACGCAGTCCTGGTCCACCCCGTCGCCCACGACCTCGACGGCCCCGGGGTGCACGGCCGGGTCGGCGTCCTTGCAGTCAGGCAGGAAGGTGGGAGGGAAGGTGTCGGCCGGCGCCGCACAGGCCACCACCGGCGCCTGGTCCGCGGTCCAGCCGTCCCCGTCGGCGTCAGGCGCCCAGGTCCCGGCGTCGAGCGCGTTGTCATCGACGGCCCCCGAGCAGTCGTCGTCCCGCCCGTCGCACCACTCCTGGGCGCCGGGGTGCACGGTCTCGTCACCATCGTCGCAGTCCGTGCCCGCCGTGATGCCCGCCCCCGGGCTGGCGTCGCCGTAGCCGTCCCCGTCGGCGTCCCGGACACAGGCGTCGCCCGAGTCCAGGCGGCCCGCGCCGGGGAAGGTGAAGGGATCGCTGTCGTCGCAGTCATCGGCCGAGCAGGCCCCGTCCAGGTCCATGTCCCGGCAGGGGGGCACGAGCACGAAGGCCGCGCCCGAGGCCGATGCCGTGCCGCCGTCCCCCACATCGGGCACGTAGTCGGAGGCCCCGATCACCAGGTCGGGCACGCCGTCCAGGTTGACGTCCCCGGCCCCGGCCACCGAGCGCCCGTAGCGCTCGCCGCCGGTCAGGCCGACGCCAGCCAGCTTGGCCTGGACCGTCGTGTCCAGCCCGCCCTCGGCCCCGGCGAAGACGTAGACCACGCCGCTGGCGATGCCACCCGAGGAGGCCCCCGAGGCACCGACAGCCAGCTCGTCCATGCCGTTGCCGTCGACGTCGCCCATGTTGCCCAGGGCAGTGCCGAAGAAGGCGCTCTTGAGCGGGTCCGGGGCGTCCAGGACCACGCCGTCCGCGGTCTGGGGCCCCCCCGCGGCGCCGTAGAACAAGCTGACGGCGCCCTGGTCCTGGACCACGCCGTCCACCAGCCGGGCACCCACAGCGAGATCCGCCCGCCCGTCCTCGTCCAGCTGGGCCGTGGTCAGGGCGTAGCCGAAGGCGTCACCCGCCAGGCCGTCTCGGGCCATGAGCTTGCGCTGGTCGGCCGTCGAGGGCCCGCCGGCCCCGCCGGGGAACCAGTAGACGGCGCCGGCGTCCGTCGCCAGCTCGTCGTCGTTGGGGGCCGAGACCACCAGGTCGTCGTAGCCGTCCCCGTCCAGGTCGCCCGCGCCCAGGGCGTGGCCGAAGAGATCGCCCTCGTCCGGATCGTCGGCGACCAGGCGGCTCTGCAGCTCCAGGCCGTCGCCGGTGTCGGTCCAGACATAGGCGGCGCCGCTGCCGTCCTCCCCCGAGGCGCCCGCGGCCAGGTCGGGCTGCCCGTCGCCGTCGACGTCGCCCGCCGCGCTCAGGCCGCCGCCCAGCTCGCCGCCGGCCGGGGCCGGGCTCAGCTTCTGCGACTGCACCGGGCCGCCCAGGGCACCCAGGAAGACATAGACCGCGCCCGCGCCCTCGCCCGCGTCGTCGTTGCCCGGCGCGCCCACGGCCAGGTCGTCGTAGCCGTCCCCGTCGATGTCCCCCAGGCCGACCACGGCGCTGCCGAAGCGGTCCTGGGCGAAGGCGTCCGAGGCGGTCAGCGTCGTGGCGTGGCTGGTGTCCATGCCCAGGTCGCTGCCGTGGAACAGGTAGACGACGCCCGCGTTGGCGGCGGCGATGTCCCCCTGGCGACAGCCGATGGCGACGGTGCCGAAGGCGCTGGTGTTGACGTGGCCGACGCCGGCCACGGCGTAGCCGAACTCGTTGTCGTCGCCCGGGGTCGGGGCCACCAGGCGGATCTGCATGCCATCCAGGGCCAGCGCCGTCGGCACCGGGTCGAAGGCCGCCAGGTTCAGGCCGGCCGGGTCCGAAGGGGGGACCGCCAGGTCGGCTGGAGGGGCGGTCGGATGCGCCGAGGCGGGCCCGCAGGCCAGGAGGGGGAGCAGGAGCAGGAGCAGGCAGGAGGAGCGCATGACCGGCCGGCGTGGGACGAGGGAAGGGGCAGCAAGGTAGCACCCCCCGCGGCCATCGGCCCCTCGACCCATGTTCCTGGTTAGCCCTCGCCATGGCCGACGCACCGACTGCCCCGACCGGCGCTCGGGTCCCCTCCTCCGGGACCTCGACGCCCCCCACGCTCGCCGATCGACCCACCATGTTGCTCGCCGCCCGGCGCACCCTGTCCGGCGCTCGGGTCGACATCCAGATCGAGGGGGGGGTCCACCCCTGGACCGACCTCTACCACCTGCTGCTCACCACCACCTGGGCGCGGCTGGTGGGGCTGCTGGCCGCCGCCTACCTGGTGGGCAACGCCCTGTTCGGCTGCCTGTACCTGCTGCAGCCCGGCAGCATCCGCGGGGCCCGCACGGGCAGCTTCGCCGACGCCTTCTTCTTCTCCATCGAGGCCATGTCCACGGTGGGCTTCGGGAGCTGGACGCCGGCCACGACCTGGGCCCACGTGGTGGTCTCGGCCGAGGTCTTCGTGGGCCTGCTGGGCTTCGCCATGGCCACCGGCCTGGTCTTCGCCCGGGTCTCGCGGCCCACGGCCCGCGTGGTCTTCTCCAGCGTGGCCGTGGTCCAGCGCTACGCGGGCGAGGACGTGCTGGCCGTGCGCATGTGCAACGCTCGTCGCAACCTCATCGTCGAGGCCGAGCTGCACGCCTCCATCCTGGTCGACCAGCTCACCGAGGAGGGCGTGAACATGCGCCGGATCCTCGACCTGGACCTGGTCCGCAACCACAACCCGGTCTTCGCCCTGTCCTGGACCGCCATGCACCGCATCGTGCCGGGCAGCCCGCTGTACGGCCGCAGCCCCGAGGAGCTGGATCGAGCGGTGGTCGGCATCATCTTCGCCCTGACCGGCGTCGATGAGTCCTTCTCCCAGCCCATCCACGCCCGCACGGCCCTGGTGCCCTCCGACATCCGCTGGGGCCACGTCTTCCAGGACCTGGTCCACACCGACGAGCGCGGCCGCCTGCACCTGAACGTGGGCGCCATCGACATGACGCGGCCCCAGGAGCCTGCCCCGCCAGCGCCGCCGGCCGCGCCGTGATCACGTGGGGCGACGGGGACCCGGCCATCCCGCCCTCCCTCCAGGCCCTGCACGACCGGGCCGTGGCCATGGGCCTGCCGGCCTATCGCGACCCGGCCACCGGCTACCTGGTCCTGACCCGCCTGCGCCTCTCCGAGCAGGTCGGCTGCTGTGGCCACGCCTGCCGCCACTGCCCCTGGCCGGCCGAGGAGCAGCGGGCGGCAGGGCGGCAGCCGGTGCGGCCGGCCTGAGGCGCGGCCCGCGAACGGCCCTCAGCGCGCGCGGAGCCAGGCCTGGCCGTTGAAGGTCACGACCACGCCCTGGCGGGCCAGGCTCACCAGGTTGGGCGGCGGCACCGCGGCGGTTCCGAGCGCGTTGACCGCGGCCACGGCCGAGGCGTCGTACTTCTTGTCCCCCGACAGGACCATCGGCTTGATGGCCTGGATCACGCCCGAGGGGTCGATGATCAGCACCAGCCGCGTCTCGATCGAGGGGTTCTTCTTGATGGTGCCCTTGCTGGGCTTCCAGCCGGCCAGCACCTGGGTCTGCACCTGGGCCGCGTAGGTCGTGAACTCCACATCGGGGACCTCGGCCTCTCTCGGGGCGTTGTCCGGGTCGACGGCGTTCTCGATCTTCGGGATGTTGTTGAGCAGCGAGTCCAGGCTGTCGTCGGCCCGCACGCTCCCGGCCAGGGGCAGGCTGAGCAGGCAGAGGATCGAGGTGAGGCAGGGGCGGTGCATGGGCTCTCCGAGCGGCGGCCCATGACTAACCCCCCGGCCCCCCGCAAGCGTTCCGCCCAGCGCCGGCGGCACCGCTATCGGGTCTTCCAGGCGAAGTAGCCCATGGAGCCCAGGAAGCAGACCCCGCACACCGCGAAGGTCGCCCAGGAGAAGTCCACGAAGAACTGCAGCCAGGACAGCTGGCTCTGGCCGAAGTTCTTGTAGAGCAGCAGGGCGACGCTGCCCAGGTAGCCGAAGGCGTCGGTGACGTAGATCATGAAGCCGGCCGTGCCGGCGAAGCCCACCGCCGCGATGAGCCGGTCGAAGAGCACGCAGCCGTAGGGCACGTAGCCGACGTACAGGCCCAGGCCGACCAGGATCATCCAGGTCGCCGGCCCGATGAGGTGGGCCTGCCAGGCCGCCGTGCTGCCGCCGATGAGCAGGGTGCCGGCCAGCATGATGGCGTGCACCACCATGAGCGCCCGGCGGTTGTCCTTGATGACGATGAGCACGGCGAGGACCACCAGCACGCACAGGGCGATGGGGATCTCCGAGGTCGTCATGATCGTCGGCGACTCGGCGTAGCCCAGGGAGTCCCAGATCTCGCGGGCGAAGTTGTCCCGGAAGTCCCGGTAGGCCGTGAGCAGGACGTAGAGCACCGTCAGGAAGGCGAGGCCCGGGAAGAAGGCCCAGGTGAAGCGGGCCCGAGCCGGGCCGTCCATGGGCACGCGCTTGGTGCGCAGGGCCTCGTCCTGGGCGCTGGGGGGTGGCATGCGCGACAGCAGGAAGACCGCCGTACACAGCGGGATGAAGAAGATGGCCCCGACGCCGAAGGGCATCCAGGTCTCGGAGACGCCGGCGTCCATGACGTAGCGACCGACGGTCTTCACGGCCCCGCTGGCCACGATGTAGCTGGCCGACAGGCCGGCCCCCAGGACCTCGGTGAAGCGGCGACCCTCCAGGAAGCCGAAGACCAGGCCCCAGACCATGCCCAGGGGCAGGCCGTTGAGGAAGAGGGCCACGGCGTTCCAGGGCCGCGGCATCAGGGCGAAGAGCAGCAGCGAGGCCCAGGCCATGGTGATGACACCGACGATGGCGATGGCCCGTCGCTCGCCGGACATCTCGGAGACGACCTTGATGCCCAGGAACTTGCTCAGGCAGTAGCCCAGGACCTGGCTGATGATCAGCAGGATCTTGTAGTCGATGTCCCCGACCCAGGGCAGGTGCACCGTGCCCTCGAAGGTCGCCACGGCGAAGGGCTTTCGGAAGGCGTACATGCAGAAGTAGGCCGAGAAGGCAGCCCCGATGGCGTAAATCGAGAACAGCAGGCCATGGGCGCCAGACAACCAGCGGGTGATCGGGCTGGCTGCGGCTGCCGCCGGAGAGGCGGCGTTCGTGGGGGACACGGTCGCAGGCGGCGACATCGGCGTTCCAGGGCGAGGCGGGACGGTGACACGCTGCCGAGGCCCTTGCAAGGCGACGACCTCGCCTGTCACCTTCGCGTGGCCCCCGCGTCACCTCCGCCCGGCCCGTCCCCAGGGCACGTGGGCGTCGCGCCGGGCATCATGGGCGACCAGGAGCTTCGATGTCCTCCCTGCACTTCGGGACCCTCAACGCCCACGTCGTCGGCACCCTCATGAAGGAGGCCGTGCGGCGCGCCATCGTGGCCATCCGCGCCGAGCGCTTCACCTTCGAGGCCCGGGTGAAGGGCCGCAGCCCGGGCGGCTCGCCCGACATGGTCACCAGCGCCGACCACGCCGCCCAGAAGGTCTACGTGACGCTGCTGCGCCAGTGGTTCCCCGGCTACGGCATCGTGGCCGAGGAGGACCAGCTCAGCGTGCCCTGCACGCGCCCGGGGCCCGATGTCTGGTTCACCGTCGATCCCCTGGACGGCACCAAGGCCTTCATCCGGCGCCAGTCCCACGGGGTCGGGACCATGGTGGCCCTGGTCTACGACGGCGAGGTCGTAGCGAGCTGCATCGGCGACGTGATGACCCAAGAGGTCTACGCGGTGCGCCCCGGCGGCACGGACGTGCACCGGATCAGCGAGTTCGGCATCGCCGAGACCCTGCACGTCGACCAGGAGCATGCCCTGGCCGCCCAGTTCATGTTGCTGCGCGACGCACCGCAGCACTACTCGCCGGCGGTCCAGGCAGCGGTCGGCGGGCCCGGCGGAGTGGTGGGCGGCTACGAGATCATGGGCGGCAGCGTCGGCACGGCCATCGCCCGCCTGTGGAAGGGCGAGATGGGCGCGGCCGTCATCCGGCCGACCCGCCTGACCCCCTGGGACGTCTGCCCGCTCATCGCTCCCTGCCGGGTCCTGCGCTTCGCCTTCGTGCACCTGCTCGAGGACGGCGGGGTGCAGCGGGTCGAGCTGCCGCCCCACCGCGGCGGCACCCCCCTGGACCGCGAGCTGTGGGTGCTGCACGAGAGCCGCCTGGACGAGCTGGCCTCGTGGTGGGCCCGGGCGGCCCCGCGCGCCGGCGCGCCTCGTTAGCCCGCGCGCCGGCGCGCCTCGTTAGCCCGCGCGCCGGCGCGCCTCGTTAGCCCGCGCGCCAGCGCGCCTCGTTAGCAGGCTGCATGCCTCTCCTCCTCGCCCTCCTGCTGGGGTGCGCGAGCGCGCCCGAGCCCCCGAGCCCCACGACCCCCTCCGCCGGATCCCAGGCGCCCCCCCGTCCGGCGCCCGATCCCGTCGTGGTCGAGGCCCCGCCGCCCCCCACCGAGCCGCCCGGGGTGGCCATCGGCGACGTGTCCGCCGATCGCGCCGTGGTCTGGGTCAACACCGGGGCCCCCACCCGGGCCCTGGTCGAGGTCCGCAAGGACGGGCGCGCGCCCAACGAGCTGCTGTGGCGCTCGGCCCCGCTGGACCCGGCCCAGCCACCGGCGGCGCCGACCCTGAAGGTCCAGGTCGAGGGCCTGCCGGCCGACACAGCCCTGGTCTGGCGGGTCCAGACCGGCGACGGGCGCACCGCCACCGGCACCTTCCACACCGCCGCCATGCCCGACGACCCCGTGCCCGTCAGCCTGGTCGTCGGGGGAGACCTGGGGGGCCAGGGCTGGTGCCGGCCGCCCGGGGGCTACGCCATCTTCGACGCCATGGCCGCCCTTCACCCCGACCTGGCCGTGTTCAACGGCGACATGATCTACGCGGACGGTGACTGCCCGCCCCAGGCCCCCGATGGCAGCGACAACGTCCAGCTCCCCGGGGGCAACCCGCGCTCCGTCATGGACGTCGACTGGACGGACGCCACGGCGACGCGCCGGGCGCTCGACGCCTGGTGGGCCTACCACCGGGCCGACCCCGCCTTCCAGCGCTTCCTGTCCACGGTGCCCGTGGTGGCCCAGTGGGACGACCACGAGGTCGTCAACGACTTCGGCGCCAACTGGGAGCGCTGGGGCCCCGACGAGCGGGACCGCCCCGGCTACCGGATCCTGGTCGAGCAGGCCCGGCGCGCCTTCCTGGCCTGGAACCCCATCATCGAGGATCGGGATCCCAGCGTCATCCACCGCCGCTTCCGGTGGGGGCGCAACCTGGAGCTGCTCGTCGTCGACGCCCGCAGCAACCGCAGCGAGAACGCAGCCCCCGACGGCCCGGACAAGACCATGCTGGGCCACGCCCAGCTGTCGTGGATGCTGGACGCCCTGGACCACAGCGACGCCACCTGGAAGGTGCTGAGCATCGACGTGCCGCTCAGCGAGCCCACGGGCTCCGACGCCTGGCGGGAGGGGCGCGACGGCTGGGCCAGCGGCACGGGGGACCCCAGCACCCCGGCCGGCCAGACCGACACCTCGGCCGGGACGGGCTTCGAGCACGAGCTGGGCGCGATCTTCGACCACATCCGCGAGCACCACCTCACCGGCGTGGTCGTGGTCACGACCGACGTCCACCACAGCCGCCTCATCCGCTACGACAACGGCGGCGTGCCCGTGACCGAGGTGATCAGCGGCCCGCTGCGGGCCTGGAGCGGTGCGCCGCCTGCCCTGGACCCGAGCTTCCACCCCAAGGAGCTGTTCGCCGAGGGCAAGGTCTTCAACTTCGCCCGGCTGGCGGTCGCCCAGGACGGCACGCTGACGGTGGAGATCCGCGGCGAAGACGGCCAGATCCGGCCCGGCGGCAGCCTGGTGCTGCCCCCCACGGTGCCCGTGCCGGCCGAGTAGGGCCCATGTCCCCTTCGGAGGGGGTATCGTCGGGCTCTGCATCGGCCCCACACCGGCCCCCGGCCCCGGAGACCCCATGGTCCTGCTCGCCCTGCTGCTGCCCGCCACCGCCCTGGCCAGCGACTTCCTGCAGACCGACGCCGGTGCCCCCGGCATGACCGTCCAGGTCAACGTGCTGCGGGAGGCGGGCGGCTTCTTGGGGACCGAGCTGGTGAGCACGGACTGTCCCGAGCTGCGCGTCGGGCCGGTGAGCGCCCTGGACCGGGCGGCCGACCCCGACAGCCCCATCGCCGGGGCCGTGTTGTCCACGGTCTTCTACGTCTCGCCCGACGCGAGCGCCGGCACCGACTGCGCCGTGTCCATCGACGGCGTCCCGCTGGACCCCTTCAACGACGGCATCGACAACCTCTTCCACATCGTGGACGCCGCCCCCGCCCCCGTGGACGGCGGCACGGGCGACGCCGACGGGGCGGCGGACGGCGTCATCACCATCGCCAGCAGCGCGCGCACCGACGGCGGCACCCTGGTCCTGGCCGACCTGGACCTGCCGGCTGACACGACGCTGCTCTTCGACACCACCGACCCCATCAGCTCCTCGGACGGCAACGAGGCCTTCCTGCCCGTGATCCTGCTGGTGGACGGCACCGCCACGGTGCAGGGCATCATCTCGCTGCAGGGCCAGGACGGCGGCTACGCGACGGCGGCGGTGGCCAGCGACGGCGGGGATGGCGGCCCCGGCGGGGCGGGCGGCGGCGTGGGCAGCAACTGTCTGGGGCCGGCCTACATCGCGGGCGACGGCTTTACCGGCGGCGGCGGCACGGCCAGCGGCACCTGCATCGAGTTCGGCTACGGCGGCGTGGGCGCGGCGCAGGGGCCGGACCTGGACGCCGGCGGCGAGGGCATCTTCACCACCATCGACAACGGCGCGCTGGGCTACGCTGGCGGCACCGGCGGCGGCACCGGCGTGCCCTGGGGGACGGGCGGCGAGGGCGGCTACTGCTGCGGGACGGCCGGCGACGGCGGCTTCGGCGGCGGCGGCGGCAACGGCCACTCCGAGACCTCGGGCTGGGGTGCGGGCGGCGGCGGCTTCGGGACCTCGGGTGAGAACGGCATCGGCGTGGTCGGTGGCGGCGCCACTTCCAGCTTCCGCATCGGCGGGGCGGGCCTGGCCAGCGGGCACCTCACCCTGGTGCCCCTGGGCGGCGGCTCGGGCGGGGCCGGGGGTGACTCCGGCTCGAGCATCGCCGACGGGGCGGGCGGCGGCGGCGGCGGCGGCAGCCTGCTGTTGGCGGCCCACAGCATTGCGCTGGGCGACACGGCGCAGATCCAGGCCTGGGGCGGCGACGGCGGCGACACCGTCGGGACCAACCCCGGCTCGTCCTGCGGCGGCGGCGCCGGCTCGGGGGGCGGCGTGCTGCTCGCGGCCGGGACCCTGACCGGGCTGGGCGCCGACAGCGTCGATGTCCACGGCGGCTACGGCGGCCGTGAGTACTACGGCTACTACTCGGGCGACGGCGGCGAGGGCCGCCTGCGGGTCGACGGGGCCAGCCCGCCCTCGCTGGATGTGGGTCCCACCGGGGCCGCCGCCAGCACCTGGCAAGGCGCGGCGATCTCCAGCCTGGACGACACCGACCTCAGCATCTCCTCGGCCGGACCGGCCACCCTGCACATCATCGACAGCACCGGGACCGAGATCGGCACCGTGGACCTGGCCGAAGACGGCAGCAGCTCCTTGTGGACCGTGCTGGGCGCGACCGCCGACAGCTACCTGCTGGTCCTGGTCGACGGGGACACCGGCACCATGAGCCCGGCGGGCGCCGCGGTCCTGAACTACCAGCCCGACGCAGACGGGGACGGCTTCCTGGCCACCCGCTATGGCGGCGACGACTGCGACGACACCGACGCCAGCGTGCACCCCGGCGCCGACGAGCTGTGCGACGGCATCGACAACAACTGCGACGGCACCGTCGACGAGGCGACGGCGATCGACGCCAGCACCTGGTACAGCGACGGCGACGGTGACGGCTATGGCGATCCGGACACGGCCGAGCGCAGCTGCACGCCCGCAGCCGACCTGATCTCGACCGGCGGCGACTGCGACGACACCAACGCCAGCGTGCACCCCGGCGCCGACGAGGTCTGCAACGGCATCGACGACAACTGCGACAGCGCCATCGACAACGGCGCCGTCGACGCCGGCACCTGGTACGGGGACACCGACGGGGACCGCTACGGCGACAGCCTGGACAGCCAGGTCCAGTGCACGCCCGACGAGGGCTACGTCGCCGCCGACGGCGACTGCAATGACGACGACGCGGCCTTCCACCCCGGCGCCGAGGAGGCCGACTGCACCGACCCCAATGACTACAACTGCGACGGCAGCGTGGCCTACGCCGACGCCGACGCCGACGGCTGGGCGGCCTGCGTGGAGTGCAACGACGGCGACCCCGCGGTCAACCCGGGGGCCACCGAGATCTGCAACGGCATCGACGACAACTGCAACGGCGCCATCGACGAGGGCGTGTCGTCGACCTGGTACACCGACGCCGACGCCGACGGCTACGGCGACATCGACAACCCGGTCCAGGACTGCACCCAGCCCAAGGACGCGGTCGAGGACGACACCGACTGCAACGACGCCGACGCCAGCATCCACCCTGGCGCCGAGGACGTGCCCGAGGACGGCATCGACCAGGACTGTGACGGGCAGGACGCGATCTGGCCCTCCGACACCGGCGGAACCGACGGCGGCGCCAGCGACGGCGGCGGCAGCGGGCTCGGCGACGGCGGCGGCACCGACCTGGGCGGGGACCCCGGCAAGGTGCTGGGCGGCTGTGGGGGCTGCGCCAGCGGCGGCTCCACCGGCGGCGGCTCCATTCAGGGCGGGCTGCTCGGTCTGGGCCTGGGCCTGCTCGGCCTGGTCCGGCGTCGGCGCGGCGGCCGCTGAGGACCGCCGGCGCGCAGGACGGCCCGGCTTGCCTGCGCGCAGGACGGCGACCTTGCCTGCGCCCCCTTGTCGCAGCGCCTGAGGTGATCACACATCGGACCGAGCCCCCGTTGCCGGAGATGACCGCCGGGGCTGCTCGAGCCAAGGCTCCCCCCGCCCTCCGCGTCCCGCGGCGCGACCGGCGCTGTCGAACCATCGGCTCTCTCCCCCTCCCCAGGAGAAGACCCGACATGCACCCCCGCGTGATCCTGCCCGTGCTCTTCGCGGGCGCCTTCGCCAGCTCCCTCGGTGGCTGTCTGAGCACCGGCGTCGCCCCCGGTGTCACCAGCACCACCAGCAACGCCGCTGGCCAGGACGAGGCCGCCAACCTCGCCCAGATGCCGCTGTCCTACGACCCGGGCAAGAGCCTGGCGCCGCTCGTCGAACACGTCGGCCCCTCGGTCGTCTACATCGAGGTCGAGTCCAAGGTCGCCGTCCAGACGCCCCAGATCCCCCAGCAGTGGGCGCCCTTCTTCGGCCTGCAGGCCCCCGACGGCCAGGGCGGAGAGCACTACCAGGTCCGCCAGGGCGCGGGCTCGGGCTTCATCATCTCCTCCGACGGCTACGTGCTGACCAACCACCACGTCGTGGACGGCGCCGACAAGGTCACCGTCACCCTGGCCGACGACCGCAAGTTCAAGGCCCGCGTGATCGGCACGGACCCGCGCACCGACGTGGCCGTGGTCAAGATCGACACCGACCAGGACCTGCCCGCCGTGCAGCTGGGTGACTCCGACAAGCTGAGGGTCGGCGACTGGGTCGTGGCCATCGGCAACCCCTTCGGCCTGGAGCACACCGTCACCGCCGGCATCGTGTCGGCCAAGGGTCGCGCCATCGGTGCGGGTCCCTACGACGACTTCATCCAGACCGACGCCAGCATCAACCCCGGCAACTCCGGCGGCCCGCTGTTCAACCTCAGCGGCGAGGTGGTCGGCATGAACACCGCGATCGTCCCCCAGGGCCAGGGCATCGGCTTCGCCGTGCCGGTCGAGATGATCGACGAGGTCCTCGACGAGCTGAAGGCCGGCGGAAAGGTCACCCGCGGCTGGATCGGCGTCGGCCTGCAGCCCCTGGACCCGGTCCTGTCCCGCCAGCTCGACGCCGACAGCGGCGTGGTCGTGAGCCAGGTCTACCCGGACAACCCGGCCTCGAAGGCAGGCCTGGAGCCCGGCGATGTCATCACCCGGGTCGACGACCAGGACATCAGCCAGGCCGACGAGGTGATCCGGGCCATCGGGCGCAAGAAGCCCGGCGAGACCGTCAAGCTCGACGCCACGCGCGACGGCAAGGAGCGGACCTTCAAGGTCACCCTGGGCGAGCGCCCCGACGAGGACGACGTCGCCAGCCGCAGCTTTGCCGGCCAGGACGAGGGCAAGGACGACAGCAAGGAGCACGGCGCCAAGCGTGATGAGAACGCCACCGAGCGCTACGGGATCCGGGTCGAGGACCCGCGCAGCCTGGGCGACAAGGAGCAGGACGGGGCCGTGGTGAGCGCGGTCTCCGTCGACGGGCCGGCCCATGGGCGGCTGAAGGCCGGGGACCGCATCAAGGAGATCAACCACCAGCGGATCCGCGGCGCCAGCGAGGTCGGCGCGGCCCTGGCCCGGTCCCCCGACGGGGCCGTGCTGGTGGTCGAGCGCGACGGCCTGGACACCCTGGTCTCGCTGCCGGCGCCCGAAGATCCCTGAGCGGCAGCCGCGGGGCCACCGCCCCAACCAGGAGCCGCGAGATTAGGCAGGCGCGGTGAAGCACCTCCGCACCATCCTGGTCCTGCTGCACGTCCTGGCCATCACGCTGCTGGCCTTCCCGGCGCCGGTCGGGCTGACACAGCGCGCCCTCGCCCAGCCGGAGATCCAGGACACGATCCAGGCCGACGCCGAGGCGCTGCAGGACCTCGGCGTCGACCTGGGACCGCAGCGCCTGTCCGCGCTGCTGTGGTCGGCGGGCAGCCGCTTCCTGGCGGCCCGCCGCACCCTGCTCGCCCCCTTCCGGCCCTACGCCCGCGCGGTGGGCTGCGAGCAGGGCTGGCGGATGTTCGGCACCCTGAACCGCCGCCCGGCCTGGCTGCTCATCGAGCTCCAGGAGGGCGAGACCTGGCGGCCCATCTACCGCTCGCGCTCCGAGACCCTGAGCTGGCACCGACAGTGGCTGGACCAGGAGCGCATGCGGGCCCAGGTCAACCAGTTCGCCTGGCTGCGCCACCGCCAGAGCTATGACGAGCTGGGCACCTGGCTGGCCCGCCAGGCGGCGGTCGAGTTCCCGCAGGCCAACCACATCCGCCTGTCCATGGAGCAGCGCAGCATCCCGGCCCCCGCGGTGCTGGAGAAGGACGGCTGGCCCCCGCCCACGCTGCGCTGGCAGACGGTCCACAGCCTGGACAAGTTCCGGTGAGCGCCGCGGCCGGACCCTCCGTGTGGACCCGGGTGGCCGATCGCCTGGCCCACCGCGAGCCCGCCACGGCGCTGGCCCTGTTCCGCATCGGGGTGGGCCTGTCGGTGCTCTACACCGTCGTGCCCATCCGGCGCTCGGGCGTGCTGCCCCTGGTCTGGATGGACCGCGCCTACGGCGGCTTCCGGCCGCTGGACGTCCACCACTGGCTGATCCGCTTCGTCGGCGGCCCCACCGATGCCAGCCTGATGGTGCTCTCCGGCGTCGCCGTGCTCGCCGGCCTGCTGCTGGTCATCGGCTTCGGCGGCCGCATCACGGCCCTGGCCACCGGCCAGCTCATGCTCGGCCTCTTCGCCATCAGCCCCGAGACCAGCGGCGGCCACGACCTGCTGCTCAGCAACGCGCTGTGGTTGCTGGTCCTGTCGCCCTCCACCGCGACCTTGTCCCTGGACGCCCGCCTGTTCGGCGACGACCACGCCTTCTTCAGCCCGCGCCCGGTCGCGGCCTGGCCTCGCTACGTCGCCATCTTCCAGCTCGTGCTGGTCTACACCACCACCGGCATGCAGAAGCTCGGCATGGAGTGGATGCCCTGGGGCCACTGGACGGCGCTGTACTACGCCCTGCTCACCCCCTCCTGGCAGCGCTACGACACCGCCTGGGTGCCCCGCCTCTTCCCGCTGACCCAGGTGGCCACGGCCCTGACCTGGTTGTGGGAGGTGGGCAGCCCGCTGTGGCTCCTCGCCTACTGGTACCGCGCCACCCGCGACCGGCCCGGGCGCCTGCGCGCCCTGTGCAACCGCCTGGATCTACGCGCCGCCCTGGCGATCTTCGGGATCCTGATGCACCTGGGCCTGTGGGCGCTGATGGACCTGGGCCCCTTCTCGCTGGTGACCCTGAGCTTCTACGCCTGCCTGTGGCACCCCGACGAGTACGCGCGCCTGTGGCGGCGACTGCGGGGACTGCTGCGGGGACTGCTGCGGCGCCCGTAGGGCGGCCCCGTCGCAGCGTGCCCCCTGGCACCGGCGGCCCGACACCGGTAGAGCCTGCGCGCCAGGAGGCCCCCGTGGATCAGCAGGCGTGGCAGGAGCAGGTCGAAGCGGCGCTCGAGTCCGGGGACCCGGACTTCCTGGGCGTGTTGGCCGGGCTGGCGCCGAGCTCGGGTCCGCCCGAGCTGGAGCTGGTGCGCTGCCGGCTGCGGCTGGCGCTGGGAGACGCCGCGGGGGCGGCCGCCGCCCTGCTGCCCTTCCAGGAGGTCGAGGAGGTGCCCGCCCTCCAGCGGGCCTGGGCCGCGGCGGCCGTGGACCTGGCCCTGGCCGGGGCCAGCCCCAACGTCTGGGGCCTGGGGCGGGCGCTGACCCGCCTGGCCGAGCAGGCCATGGAGCGCCGCGACTCCGCCGGCGCCCTCGACGTGCTGGAGCGCCACATCCGCGCCGCCCTGGGTCGGGGCGCCCACGCCGTCGCCGTGCGGGGCCTGGAGCTGGCTGAGTCCGTGGTCGACCCGCCCGACGCCGGCAGCCACCGCCTCTCCAAGCGCCGCCGCAAGATCGCCGAGGCCGCGCTGGCCGAGCTGGGCCTCCAGATCGCCGCCCACGTCGCCGCCGACCCCCTGCTCCCCGACAGCGCGGCCGCGCTGCTCGACCAGCTCGGGGGTGATCCCGAGCGGGACATCGACCGCCTCCACGCCGCCTTCGCCCGCTGGCCCGACCAGCCCTCCCTGCTGCACAGCATGGCCCGTGCCTGGGAGATCCTCGACGACGAGGCGGCCGGCATCGACGCCTTCGCCCGCGCCCTGGCCGGCCACCCCGATGATGTCGAGCTGGCCACCGCCTTCGGCTGGCACCTGGTCCGCACCCGCCGCGCGGCCGAGCTGGAGGCGCTGGTCGACCACCGCTTCCTGGCCTCGTCCGAGCCCTCCGTGCAGGCCCGGGGGCACTGGCTGCTGGCCCGGGCCCGCCTGGACCGCGCGGCCACCGGCTCGGCCCGCGCCTCGCTGGGCCGCATGTTGGCCCTGGAGCCGCACAGCATCCCCGGGCGCCACCTGCTGGCCCAGGTCATGCGGGCCGAGGGGCAGCCGGCCCCGGCCCTGGAGCTGCTCGACACCATCGCCGCCGACGCGCCGCAGGACCTCGGCCCCTGGCACTGGGACCGCATGGAGCTGGGCACGGCCCTGGGGTCCTGGGCCAGCGTCCGCGACTCGGCGGCCCGCCTGGGCATGCCGGTGGAGCCCGGCACCGGCCCCATCGACGAGCGGTGGAGCCACTGCCGCGTGCTGCTGCCCTGGGCCGATCCCGACCAGCAGCTCCAGCCCGCCCTGCGCACCGGTCCGGTGACCGCGCGCCTGATCGGCCTGCAGCCTCCCAGCCAGCGCCAGCGCTACGGCGACGTCGTGATCTTCCGGGCCGAGCCCGTCGAGCCCGGCGACCACCCCGAGGGGCCGCTCTTCCGCGCCCTGGAGGTCATCCACCAGGGCCACTTCACGGCGCGGGCCCTGAGCGGTCAGCACCCCGGCGAGGAGGCCATGCGCGCCATGGGAGAGCGGCTGCACGCCCACGGTGTGCCCCTGCAGTGGTGGGTCCTGGCCGCGCCCGACGCCGAGGGCAAGGACCTGCACGTGCGCGCCGGCCTGCCGCCCGAGGTGGACCTGGCCGCGGTCGAGCCCCTGCTCGCCGAGCTGGAAGGCGCCCTGGCCCCCCGCTGAGGCCGCGCAGGCGCCTTGGGCAGCTACGAGGGCAGCGGCACGATGCGGTAGACCGCGCCCTTTTGGAAGCCAGCGACGTAGATCTCGCCCGCGCCGTCCCGGCCGAAGGTGGAGATGGCCAGGGGCCAGGTGCCCAGGAAGGACGCCTGACCCGGCTGCCCGGGGGCGTCGGGCAGGGTCAACGCCCAGATCCGCCCCGCCAGGAAGTCCCCGACCAGGTAGCGACCGGCCAGGGCAGGGACCGCGGAGCCCGTGTAGACGTAGCCCCCGGTGACGGAGTGGCCCCAGGCGTGGGAGTACTCCCAGACCGGCTCCACCAGGCCGGCCGCATCGCAGCTCGGCGCCGAGGCCGGGAAGCAGTGCCGGCCCTCGCGGCGGTTCCAGCCCAGGTTGGCGCCAGGCGGCACCAGGTCGACCTCCTCCCAGGTGTCCTGGCCGACGTCGGCCACGACCAGGCGCCCCTTGGGGTCGAAGCTGAACCGCCAGGGGTTCCGCAGGCCGATGGCGAAGAGCTCGGGGCGCGCCCCCGCGACCCCCAGGAAGGGGTTGTCGGCCGGGATCCCGTAGGGCTGGCCGGCGGCGGGATGATCCACGTCCAGGCGCAGCATGCTGCCCAGCAGGGTGCTCGGGTTCTGGCCGTTTCCGCTGGGATCGCCGCCGCTGCCGCCGTCGCCCAGGCCCACGTACAGATCACCCTCCGGCCCGAAGGCGAGCTGCCCGGCGTTGTGGTTGGCGAAGGGCTGGTCGACCTGGAGCAGCACCCGCTCCCGGCTCAGGGCCAGGGTCGTGGGGTCCATGTCGTAGGCGCTGATCCGCGTGGCCTCGCCGCCCTCCCGTCGCACGACCTGGTCGATGAATACACGGGGGTCCTGGGGCCAGCGGGGGTGGAAGGCCAGGCCCAGCAGGCCCTCCTCGGCGCGGGTCGAGACCGCGAGCCGGGCCACGACGCGGCTGCGCTGATCCGGAGCTACGCTGGCGGCGGCCGCGAGATCGACCGCGACAATGGTGCCGGACTTCTGGAGGACGAGCATGAGGTCGGAGCGGCCCGGCGGGAACTGAAGGTCGGTGATCTCCGGCAGCCCCGAGGCGACGCGCTCCAGGCCGACCACCAGGCGATCGCTGTCCCCGGCGGGCAGATCGAAGGTGGGACCCAGGGTGGGGCCTTCGGGTCCGCAGCTCGGGCAGTTTCCACCTGCACCCAGAGGCCCCTGGGCCCGCGGGCAATCGCAGTCCAGAAGGGCCACCAGGCACACCAAGGCCCCTGCGAGCGCACCCCTGACGCGAATAGACATCCACCCTCCGACTGCACCACGCGGCCATGATCGCATATGCGGGTCATCCTCGCCCGCCACCCTGGAGAACCGATGGCCCCCCTGGCCCTGCTGACCTCGGGCGGCGACGCGCCCGGCATGAACACGGCCATCGCCGCGGCGACCAAGGTGGCCTGGGGCTTTGACAGCACCGTCCTGGGCGTCCAGGACGGCTACGAGGGCCTGGTCGCGGGCCGCATGGCGCCGCTGGAGCGCGAGCGCATCGAGGGCATCTGGCACTGGGGGGGGACCATCCTGGGCACCGCCCGCTGCCCGGCCTTTGAGCAGCCCGAAGCGCGGGCCCAGGCCGCGGAGCACCTGCGCAAGGCGGGCGCGACGGCCCTGGTCGTCGTCGGCGGCAACGGCTCGCTGGCCGGCGCCCGGGCCCTGGCCCGAGAGAGCGGGATCCCGGTCGTCGGCGTGCCGGCGAGCATCGACCACGACATCGCCTGCACCGGCTGGGCCATCGGCGTGGACACGGCCCTGAACACCATCGTCCAGGCCTGCGACCGGATCACGGACACCGCCTGGTCGCATCGCCGCTGCTTCGTGGTCGAGGTCATGGGGCGGCGCTGCGGCTACCTGGCCATGGCCTCGGCCATCGGGGCCGCCGCCGACGCCGTGCTCTTCCGCGAGCAGGGAAAGGGCGAGGAGCAGCTGGTGGCCGAGCTGCACGACCTGCTCGTCCGGGCGGTGCGGGAGCGCGGCAAGAAGCGCGTGCTCATCATCAAGGCCGAGGGGGTCGAGGTGCCGACCGAGCGCCTGGTCGCGCGCCTGGAGGCCTCGGTCGCCGGGGAGGACCTGGGCATGGGCATCCGCTACACGGTGCTGGGCCACGTGGTCCGCGGCGGGGCGCCCTCCTTCCGCGATCGGCTGGTCGCCAGCCGCCTGGCCAACGCGGCGGTCTGGGCCGCCCTGAAGGGGCCGCCCGAGGTCCGCGACCTGGCCACCAGCCAGGGCCTGATGGCCGGCTGGGAGCCGCACGAGGCGGGGGGTCTGCCGACCCCGGACCGCAGCGTCAGCCTCTTCGGCCTGGATCGGGTCCTGGAGGAGACCGAGGCCCTGCTGGATGGCGACCACCCGACCACCCGCGCCCGGGTCCGCCTGCTAGAGGCGGTCCAAGGCGTGCTTGCGCTGTGATTCGCGCGCTCAGCCGCGTCCCATCGGACCGTCGTCGGGCGGCGGCCGGGGCGGCATGGACTCCAGGTAGAGGCTCTGGCTGGGGAAGGCGAACTTCACGCCCAGCTTCTCGGACAGGCCGATGATCTCGCTGAACAGGCGGTGGCGGTGGCTCAGCTCCGCCGTCCAGTCCGGCACGTCCAGGAAAAAGTAGAGCAGGATGTCCAGGCTGCTGGCGCCGAAGTCGTAGAAGTGGACCTCCAGGGTCCCCGGCCAGACGGCGGCGTCGCCCTTGAGCAGCTCGCGGATGCCGGTGACGAAGGCGTCCAGCCGCTCCCGCGGCGTGCCGTAGGTCACGCCCAGGGTGACCTTGACCCGGCGGTAGCGACGCATGCCCATGTTGTCCACGCGGGCCATGGCGACCTTGCCGTTGGGGACGCTCAGCTGCGAGTTGTAGAAGGTGCGGATCCGGGTGGTGCGGAAGCCGACCTCCTCGACCACGCCCTCGACGTTGCCGTCGATGACCACCCAGTCCCCCATCTGGAAGGGGCGGTCCAGGAAGATGACGATGGAGCCGAAGACGTTCTCCAGCGTGTCCTTGGCGGCGAGCGCGAAGGCCAGGCCGCCGATGCCCAGGCCGGCCACCAGGCCCGCCACGTCGACGCCCATGTTCTCGACGACGACCAGGAAGGCGACGACGACGATGACGACCTTGACCGTGCGGCGCACCAGCGGCACGACCTGGTCGTCCATCTTGCTGGCGGTGCCGGCGGCGCGGTGGGCGAAGATGGCCGCGACGATGTCGACGATCCGCACCAGCACCAGGACGACGGCGCAGGCCATGGTGAGCCGGGCGGCGAGCAGCAGGAACTGGCTCTGGCGGACCGAGAGCTGCAGATCGGGGATGCCCCACAGGAACAGCGCGCCGGTGGCGACCCAGGTCAGCGGGTCGCGGGTGCGCTTGACCACCAGGGCGATGTTCTCGACCTCCAGCTTGCGAGCGACCCGCAGGAACTGGTCCGCCAGCACCTTCTGGGCGATGCGGCCGGCCAGCAGCGAGGCCAGGATCAGCAGCAGGAAGTAGAGGACCTGCCACAGCTCGATGCCCACGAAGCGCCGCATGAAGAAGTCGGGCAGCGCGTCCTGGAAGCGCAGGGACAGGCTGCTGAAGGTCTCGCGATACAGGCCCTCGACCTGGCCCGTGGTCTCCTGGCTGTACAGCCAGCGCCCGTCCTTGCGCAGCAGGTAGACCACCGGCAGGGCCTCCACCGGCACCAGGCGCTCCCGGCCGAACTCGTCCTTGTGGTCCGGCGCGTTGGGCAGCTCCGAGGTGGGCACGTACAGGCCGCGCGCGTCCAGGACCTTCTTGAGGCGGATGGCCGTGCGGGTGCGCTGCGACTCCTGGCCGGGGGGCATGTCCAGGCAGGCGGCGGCGGCATCGGGGTCCCAGTGATTCGGCTGCAGGTTGTCCAGCAGGCTGGCCGTAGCGGACTGCGGGTTGCGGCAGGCATCGGCCTGGGCCCGCGCGGTGGTGGTGGTCCCCAGGAGCAGCAGGGCCGCCATGAGCACCAGGGCGGCCGGCCCGCGCAGGCCGGCCCAGGCCCTCTTCCACGAATTGTGCATTCGATTCCTCCTCGAAGCGGACGACGCCCCTAATGGCTTGGCGCCTGCGGGCGCGGGGCGGGGCCGCCGTGGTAGCAATTGCCCCGGCAGCCTCTCCTCGCCCGGACGGACCATGGACGGACCCCAGCCTCGCCCGCGCCTGCGCGCGCCCTTCGCGGCGGGCGTGGTGTTGGCCCTGGCCCACCTCGGCCTGAGCGCCTGGGAGGTGGGGCACCCCCGCCGCCCGCCGGTCACCTACGTCTTCACGCCCCTGGTCGACGTCTGGCCGGGCGGCCCGGCCCTGAGCGCCGACGAGGGTCGCGACCTGGGCGAGTCCCTCCGGCACGGCATCGACGCCCGCGAGATATCCCAGGCCTACGCCTCGCTGGGCTCGACCCTGTCCCTCGCCGACCTGCTCGCCGGCATCGAGGGCCTGCAAGGGCAGCTCGCCCCCAGCCCGGCCCAGCGACAGGCCCTGGTCGGGATCATGGAGGACGCCAAGGCCGATCACGCGTCCCTGGTGCAGGTCCAGGACCAGATCCTCGACCTGGAGCTGCGCATCAACCGCCGCGTCGCGAAGCTGCGCTCCGGGCTGCCCGCGTCCATCGCGCCGGCACCCCAGGGCCCCCCGCCGCCGGGCCCGCCGGGCCCGCCGGGCCCGCCGCGCCCGCGCCGGGGACCGCGGTGAGCGGCCGCGCCTGGATCGTGCCCGGCCTGCTGGTCGCCGCCCTGGGCCTGCGCGTCGTGGCCTGGACCCACGAGGGCTCGGGCTTCGCGACCCTGCCCATCCTGGTGCCGACCAGCCTGGAGTACGAGGCCCGGTCCCGCCAGGAGCGCCAGCAGCCCGCCGGCCAGGGCGGGGCCGAGGCCATCGAGCTGGCCGACCAGCTCCTGGCCGCGCCCGATGCCCTGGACCCCAGCCTGGCCCCGGAGATCGAGGCCCTGGCCCTGGACCGGGCCCAGCTCCTGGAGCTGCGTCAGCAGCGGCATCGCCTCAACGTGCGCCTGATGCAGGTCGGCGTGTCGGTGGCCACCCAGCTCAGCCCGGCCCAGTGGGACTCCGTGAACGGCCGGCGCGACGCGCTCAAGGCCGAGGCCGAGGCCGGCACCTTCGACCGCCTGCTGGCGCGCCTCAGGGCCAGCCCGGCGCCCGCGGATCCGGGCGCCGCGAGCCCGGAGCCCCAGAGCCCGGAGCCCCAGAGCCCGGAGCCCCAGAGCCCGGAGCCCCAGAGCCCGGCGCAGGCGCCATGAGCCGCCCCTGGGCCGCCCGCGTCGCCGCCCTGGCCATGGGCCTGGTCGTCGCCCTGGTCGGGGCCGAGGGGGCCGTGCGCCTGGCCGCCCCGCAGCCCCCGGCCATCCCCCAGGACGCGCTGCTGCGCGGCATGTTCACCGTGCCCGGCGACCACCCGGTCCGCACCACCGAGTACGGTAACGTCGTCCACGTCAACACCCACGGCTTCGTCGACGCCGAGTGGGCGGCCCGACGCCCCGGCGTGCCCCGGATCGTCGTCATCGGCGACTCCTTCGTCCAGGCCGCCCAGGTCTCGCTGGAGCAGGGCTATGGCCGCCAGCTCGCCCGCGACCTGAGCCAGCGGGCCGGCCACCAGGTCGAGGTCCTCAGCCTGGGGGTGCCCGGCGCCGGCACCGGCACCGCCCTGCTCCTGCTCCAGCAGCAGGTGCCGGCCTTGCAGCCCGACGTCGTGGTCTACGGCTTCACGACCAGCAACGACGTGCTGAACAACGATCCCGAGCTGGACCCCAAGCCCGACAAGCCCTTCTTCCGCCTGGAGGGCGGGCAGCTCGTCCGCGTCGCCCCCCAGGACGCCGCGGTCCCCGCCTGGGCCCACGGCCTGCTGTGGGAGCACAGCGAGCTGGCACGCTGGCTGGGCCGCACCTGGTGGCGCCGAGCCGAGAGCCAGCAGGCCCTGGCCCGGGGAGAGGGGCTCCCCCCCGAGCTGCGGGTCCATGACCCCGATCCGGGTCGGGCCTGGACCCGCGCCTGGACGACGACCGACGCCCTGGTCGGCGCCCTGGCCCGCAGCTGCCAGGAGCACGGCTGGGCCTTCGGCACCGTGCTCATCCCCGACGGGGTCGAGGCCACCGTCGCCGGCCGGGCCCAGGCGGTGCGCCGCTGGCCCGAGCTGGGCGCCTGGGACACCGACGCGGCCCACCTGCGCGCCGGCACGCTGGCCGCCCGCTACGGCCCGGTCGTCGATCTCAGCCCCGCCCTCCGGGCCGCCGAGGCGCCGGACCAGCCCCTGTACCTGGTCGAGGACGGCCACTGGACCCCCCGGGGCCACACGGTCGCCGCCGAGGCCTCGGTGCCCCTGGTCCTCTCCCTCCTCGCCACGCGCAGCACCGCGCCCTGAGCGCGCGCCGGGAGGCCCAGCCCCCTGGCGCCTGGGCGCGACGCGTCGGCTATGGTCCGCCGATGCGCCGCTCACGCACATGGCTGGCCGTCCTCGCCCTGCTGGGCCTCAACCTGGCCATCGTGGCCCTGGGCGAGCTGTTCCGCCAGACGGTGGTGCCGGGCTGGAAGAAGGGCCCGCTCATCGACCCGGCGGCCCCCTACAGCCCCGAGAACGCCCAGCTCCTGTTCAGCTTCTCCATGTGCCTGGCGCTCGACCTGTACGTCGGCGTGCTGGCCCTGTGGCGGCGCTTCCGCCCGGCCCGCGCCTGGGTGCCCTGGCTGGCCCTGGCCCTGAGCCTGGTCGCGACCGAGGGCGCCATCCGCGCCTGGCTGGCCGTCGACATGGTCACCTACTTCCGCCCCCACCCGATCCTGCACTGGGTGGTGCGCTCCGACCTCCGCGACTTCACGAACCTGACGGGCGGCGGCACCATCAGCACCAACCACGACGGCATGCGCATGCCGGGCCCCGACCAGGTCCGTGAGGCCGGGCCCGTGGACCCCAACGTGTTCCGGATCGTCGTCCTGGGTGACTCCTCCAACTTCGGCCACGGGGTCGAGGGCGACGAGATGTGGAGCGCGGTCCTGGAGAAGATCCTCGACCCGCTCACCCCCCGCAAGGTGGAGGTCATCAACGCGGCCTGCCCCGGCTGGACCACCTACCAGGCGGTCCAGGACCTCGATCTGCGGGTCCTGGCCTACCACCCCGACCTGGTCATCGCCGGCTTCAACAACGACCCCGGCCCCGACTACTTCCACGACGCCGACCGGGTCCTGCCCCCGGGCCTGCGCCGCGACCTGGCCGCCACGGCCTGGAAGAGCGAGCTCTTCCTCATCACCCGCGAGGTGGTGCTCTCGCTCATCCGGCGGGTCAGCCCGGCGGCCCGGGCCACCTACACCCAGCGCCACGCCGGTGAGGACCCCAAGTACGGTCGCCTGAGCCCCGAAGAAGAGGCCGCCCTGGTGCCGCGCGTGCCCCTCGACGAATTCCTGTCCAACGTCCGCACCCTGGACGAGCGCGGGGCCCAGGAGGGCTACCGCTTCGTCTGGGTCGACATGCCGGTCAACCGCAACCAGCCCGAGCTGGTCGCGCGCTACGTCGACTGGGGCTACCGCAAGGCCGTGCACGAGCTGGCCCAGCAGCTCGACTTCCCCGTGGTCGAGGTCGACGGGCGCTGGGTGCGCCAGCGGGCCCGGGACCTGCACCTGGACGGGCACGTCTTCCACCCCAATGTCGAGGGGCACCGCCGCCTGGCCGAGCAGGCGGCCGAGGTGCTGCTGGCCCGTGACCTGGTGCCCCAGGCCCAGGGCTCGGTGACCGTCGAGGGGCCGCCCCCGGCGCCCACCGCCGACACCCTGCGCTTCGGATGGTCCTCCCGCACGCCGGTCCACGCCCACGTGGGCGCGGTCCTGGCGGCCATGCCCGAGCTGGCGGCGCGCTACGGCATCACCCTGGTCGACACCTCCTACGCCAGCGGCAAGGAGCAGGGCGAGGACGTCGCCAGCGGCGCCCTGGACGCCTTCTTTTCCTGCGAGGTGCCCGCCATCCAGATGCTCGCCGGGCGACGGGACACCCGCATCGTCGGCAGCCCGGGGGCGCTGGGCCGCATCGCGGTGGTCGCCCGCACCGAGCGGGCCCACAGCCTGGCCGAGCTGCACGGCGCTCGCGTGGGGCTGGCTGAGGGCTCGACCCCGGCCATGGACTGGCAGGACTGGGGACGCGACCTGGACGCCACGGTCGTGCCCCTGGGCACCGATGAGCTGGAGCCGGCCCTGGCCCGGGGAGAGGTCGACGCCATCGTCGGCTGGGACCCCTGGGTCGAGCAGTGGCTCGAAGACGACCCCGGCCGCGGCATCGTCGCGTCGCGGGAGTTCCGCAGCGTGTTGGCGGTGAGCGTGCCCTGGTCCCTGCCCCTGCCGGTCCCGGCCGGCGACCCGCCCGCGGCCCGCCTGCTGGCCCTGGTGGACGAGGCCCTGCGCATCGCCGCCTCGGACCGGCCCCGCTGGGACGCCGAGGTGGCCCGGCGCAGCGGCTGGCCCCTGGCCGTCGTGCGCGCCGTGGCCGACGAGAACGAGCTCCTGAGCGGTCGTGCCACCACGCTGGAGCTGGGCCCGACCGACCTCCAGGACCTGGACCGGGCCGCGCGCTGGTCCCACCACCCCGACCTGGGCGCCACCGCCCTGGTGGCACTGGAGCTGCTGAAGGGTGAGACCCCGCCGGGCTTCGGCATCGGCCCCGTTGGTGGCCCCGTTGGTGGCCCCGGCCCCGATGGTCACCCCATGGGACCGCCGCCCCCCGGCATGGGGCCCCAGGGACCGCCACGCAAGGCCGAGCCCCCGGCCAACCGCCCACGGCCCGGCCAGTCGCCGCGCTGAGCCGCGGGCGCCTCGGACCCGACGCCCGGTCCCCTCAGCCCCGGTCCCCTCAGCCCCGGTCCCCTCAGCCCCGGTCCCCTCAGCCCCGGTCCCCTCAGCCTCGGTCCCCTCAGCCCCGATCGGGGTGGCCGTAGTCGCGCACGACAGGCGGGCGCAGCGCGTCGTAGACGGCGGGCCGATCATCGGGGGCGTTCCACGAGAAGCGCAGGTGCAGCAGGTCGTCCTCGCGGCTCAGCGTGCCGCGGCCCCAGGCCGCCAGGTCGGGATCGGCGCCCGACGCGGCGCCTTGAACCAGGGCGTCGGCTCCCACTGGCAGAAGCGCTCCGGCGGCCACGGCGGCGCGCAGGACCAGCACGCTGTGCTCCGCCGGGCCCAGCAGGGCGGGCGAGGTCGAGACGGCAGCGGCGCGGATGCGCTCGTCGGGATCCAGGGCGAGGCGGACCAGCGCCGCGCTCCCCGCCGGGCTGCGCTGCGTCGCGGCCGCCAGGGCCTCGGCGGCCCGCAGGCGCAGTTCGGTGTCCGGGTCGGCGAGGAAGGCCAACACCGCGGGCGCGTCCCCGGCCCGGGCCCGCCGCAGGCCGTCGAGAGCCGTGACCAGCACGTCGGGATCATCGTCGGCGAGGGCAGCGAGCAGGTCGGGCACCGCCTCGGCGTCCCAGCCCAGCGCCTCGACGGCGCTCTTGCGGACCTCGCTGTCCACATCGCCCCGCAGGCGCCGCAGCACGGCCACGTCCTCGGGCCGGCCGGCCAGGAACTTGGCCAGGTCCTTGCGCCGTGTGGCGTCGGGATCCTCGGCCAGGCGCGCCACCTCGGCCGCGTCCCGCGGGGGCGTCGGCGGCCGGTAGGCGGGGGCCGGGGTGGGCCGGCCGAGCAGGGCCAGGGAGCGCGCGGCGGCCGCCGCGACCAGGGTCGTGGGCTCCGCCGCGGTCTTCGCCAGGGGCGCCAGCGCCGCCGGGTCCCCCAGGCGCCCCAGGGCCTCGGCCGCCCAGCGCCGCACGAAGGAGTTGGTGTCGTCCAGGGCGGCGACCAGGGCCGGCACGGCCTGCCGATCCCCGAGCACCCCCAGGGAGCGGGCGGCCTGGCGCCGCACATCGGCGTCCCGGTCGCGCAGCAGGGTCTCCAGCACCAGGCGGCTGCCCGCCAGGGCACCCAGGCCCCAGGCCGCCTTCCAGCGCACATAGGCGTCGCCGCTGCGCGCCGCGGCCTCCAGCCCGGCCCGCGCCTCGGCCCGACCCTGGTAGGCCAGGCTGCCCAGCCGGTGGCCCGCCACGACCCGGACCACGCTGCTGGGGTCGGTAATGACCTTGGAAGCCGCATCGACGCCGGCCCGGTCCACCGCCCGGGCCCGCACCAGCGGATCCGGGTCGCCGGCCAGCCGGTCGAGCAGGGCCGCCGACGCGAAGGCGTCGACGTGGGTGTCCGCGCCGAAGTCCGCAGTGCCGGCGAGGGCCAGGCGGACCGCGACCTGGGGCGGGTCCTGGCCAGTGGGGGACATCGGCGGCACGGGACCCGGGCCCTGGCGCCAGATCGCCTCGGCGGCGACCCGCGGATCGGCCGCCAGCCGGTCGTCGGGCCGCGCCGGTCCCAGCGCCTGGCCCAGGCCCGGGCCGAGGTCCTGGGCCTGGGCCAGGTCCAGCGGGTTCCAGGGCCGGTCGTAGTGCAGGGCCACGACCCGGGCCGCCATGGCCCCGGCCACGACGACGCTGGCCCGACCCGGGTCAGCGAAGAGGCCCACCTCGGCTACCGGGTCCACCACGCCGACGGCGGCCCAGGGAAGCTCGGTGGCCGCCCCCTCGCGCCATGCCTCGCTGCCCGGACCGAGGGCCACCACCACGGCGCCCGCGGGGGCCGCACCGGGCGCAGGCGCGAGCTGTTGCCGGGCCCGGGCCACATCGCCCCCACCAGGCAGCCAGACCACGCCCACCGTGCCCGGCGGCACCACGGGGCGGCCGCCCGACCAGCTCTCCAGGGGCACGCCCAGGCCGGCGGCCAGCGCCGTCGCCCCGGGATCCGCCGGGGTCGCCGCCCACACCCGCACCGTCCAGGTGCCCTGCCAGGGCGCCGTCGCGCGTGGGGCCGCACGCGCAGCCTGGGCCCGCGCCTGAACCGGCGGCTGGCCCGGCCCCGACGGCGGGCCGGGAGCCGGGGCCCCAGCCGGCTGGGGAGCGGTCGGCGCGCCCTGGCAGCCGACCGCCAGGGCCAGCGCCAGCAGCGCACCCGCAGACCCGCGGGAAAGCACGCCGGTGCGCCGCACGCCCGCCCTGCCTAGCGGAACTCGCCGCAAGGAGCGTCGCTCGGTCCCGCGTAGGGGTTGGCCACCGCCTCGGGCGACTGCAGCCAGGCCGCGTCGTCACCCGCGCAGTAGACCTCCACCAGGGTCGTGGGGCCGCCGCTGTGGGCCCGGGCAAAGATGACGGCCGTGGGCGACAGCGCCTTGAGGCCGGCGCGCATGTCGACCAGCTCCTTGCCGCTCATGGCCTTGGCCGCGTCGTCCATCTTCTTCAGCTCGCCGACCGCCTGCGGGTCCACGCCAGCGGCCGAGGAGGCCACCTTCACCGAGGCGCGGAAGGCGTCCACGGCGGCCTGGGCGTCGGCCTTCGCGTCGGTGGCCAGGGCCGCCGTCATGCCCGCGTAAGCAGCCATGACCGGGGTGAAGTTCTCGTCCTTGCAGCAGGAGAACTTCGCGTCGTGGAAGCTGCGGCTCTCCCCGGTGGCCCCAGCCACGGTGTGGAAGGGCGCGCCTGGGTCTTCGGGAGGAGGCGTCGGCGCCACGCCGTTGGGCGGCGGCGTCGTGGGAGCGCCGACCGTGCCGTCGGCGGCCGGCGCTCCGAGTGCAGACCCGTCGCCCGCGGGCGCCGCGGGTCCACCGGCGGCCGGATCGGCCGAGGCCTCTCCGGGGGCCATGGTCCCTGCGGGCGCGCCCGCCTGGGGTCCGGGGGCGCCGCCCACCACGGGGCCAGGAGGCATGGGCGCCTGGGTGCTGCAGGCGACCAGCAGGACGAGGGGGAACCAACGCATGGGGGAACCCGGGGTGTGAGGTAGCGGAAAGCAGCGCCATCGTATGCCACGGGCTGCGACGCTGCACCACGGGCCTCGCCCGGCGCGCCCTCGACCGCCCGCCTACTGCAGCCGGTAGACCAGCCGGTCGTCCACGCGCACCACGCCCGGTCCCAACACCGACAGCACCCGATCCAGGCACTCCCGGTAGGAGTAGGCAGCGGGGTTGATCACGACCCCGACGAAGCCTTCGGCGATCAGCTCCCGGCGCGCCGCCGGCAGCTCGCGCGGCGAGGGCTCGGAGACTGGCAGGCGGCGGTAGCGCTGGCGCAGGCGATCCTCGGGTCTGGGCATGGGCTCGGTCCGCGGGCTGCCGTCGACGTGGAACCGCCCCTCGATGCCCTCGGCCGAGACCAGGGTGCGCAGGAAGGCGTTGGTCAGCAGCAGGTCCGGCGGCCAACCGCGCACCTCGTCAGCGATGGGCCGACCGTGGACGGTCTGGTTGAAGAAGTGGATCCGCGAAAAGCGCCCGGTGTCCCCGTCGGAGAAGGGCAGCTCGAGGATGGGCCCGGGGGGCAGGACCTGGTCCAGGTGGGCATAGGCCTGGCCCACGACGGGGTGGGCGACCGGCAGCGGGACCGGCAGCGGGGACAGGAACAGCAGCTCCAGGACGTAGGCCAGGGGCACCAGCGGAGCCAGGCGACGCCCCAGGCCGCCGCGCGCCCGCAGCCAGGCCACGCCGCCCGCCGCGGCCATGGCGACGGCGAAGGCCGTCACGACCCCATAGCGGAAGGTCTCCAGGATGATCCGCCCCTGGGGCGCCACCCAGTAGACGTAGTGGAAGAAGGGGTTGACGGGCCAGGGCAGCTCGACCGTGCCGCCCAGGCACAAGAAGGGGCCGGTCGAGGCCAGGGCCATGAAGAGGGCGAGGAGCAGCCAGCTCCGCGTGCCGTTGGCGCGACCCTTCCAGGCGCCGAGCAGCCCCAGCCCCAGCAGCACCACGGTGAGGTCCATGGTGCGCGCGTAGTGCGAGGCCGTGTCCCGCTCCATCAGGGCACCCCGCCCCATGGCCAGGTACTCCCACAGGTAGGCCTGGAACTGCCCGGGGTGCTGGGCGTGCAGCGCCGCCCAGGGCGGCGTGTTGCGGCTGAGGGCCACGAAGTCCGCCGACATCTGGCTGCCCGGCGCGTGCATGATCGAGCGAAGCTGCAGGCCGTACAGGCCCACGATCAGCCCCCCCACGACCGCGGCTCCCAGGAAGGCCCGCAGCCAGGCTCGCCGGGCCACCGGCGCCCGCAGCGCGGCCAGGACGCGCCTCCACTCCAGCGCCAGCCCGACCGGCACCGCCGAGACGGCCACGACAAAGGCGTAGGGGCACCACACGCAGCCCAGCGCCGCCACCAGGCCCGACAGGGCGCCCCCCCGCAGCGGCTGGCCCCCCCGGACCGCCCGGCGCCAGGCCAGCAGGGCCAGGGGGTAGGGCCAGACGTGGAGCAGGTCCACGATGGAGCTCATCAGGCAGTAGCTGAGCAGCACCGGCGCGAGGCCGACGCCCAGGGCGCCCACCACGGCCGCGACCTCGTCCTCCAGCCAGTCCCGCACCAGGGCCCAGGTGGCCAGCATGTTGGCCCACAGGATCAGGACCACCATGAGGTTCCAGGCGCCGGCCTGGCCCAGCAGGGGCTGGAACAGCGGGACGAAGAGCGTGCCGAAGGGATCGGGGTTGTTCAGCGCGCCGGCGTGCGGGTAGCCGACCATCGGCACCATGCCGCCGAACAGGTTCATCCCGCGGAAGGTGTGGATGACCCACAGGCGCACGGGCAGCTCGGAGCCCGGGTGGACCAGGAAGCCGGGCCCCTGCCCCACCAGGGACAGCAGGGGCAGGCAGGCGGCCAGCAACAGCAGGCCCACACTGAGCAGGGGAGTGAGGCGGCGCGCCGCAGAAGCAGGCATGGGGCGCCCTAACGCCCAGGCACGAGCAACGCGCTATCGTCGCTGCATGCCAGCCCCACCACCCGCGCACACCGCTGGGAGGGGACTGGCCGGGGCGGTCCTCCGGCTGGTCCTCGCCGCGCTGGTCCTCGGTCTGAGCCTGCGAGAGCGCGCCCCGGGGCCCCCGCTGCCCGTGGTCTGGATCCCACCCGAGCGCGCCGCCGTGCCGCCGGTCGACCCCCGCCTGGAGCCGCTCTTCGCCGCCCGGATGACCCCCGACGACGTCGCCCGTGGCGCCTGGGCCCTCGCCCGGGGCGAGGGTCCCGGCCTGAGCCCGGAGCAGCGCCTGGCCCTGCTGGACCCGGCGCAGCGTGGCCAGCAGGGCCGGGTCGAGGTCGACCGCCTGCGCAGCGAGCGCCGCGCCCTGCGGGACCACCTGCGCGAGGGCGGGGCCACCCTGGCCGGCGCCCTGGTGCAGGCCGGCTGGCGCCCCGACACCCAGGTGAGCCATGGGGCCCCTGCACCGCGCGCGTCCACGCCCTCGGGGAGTCCGCCATGAAGACGGGGTGGCTCGACACGCTCAGCCTCGCCCTGCTGGTCGGGGCGGTGGGGGTCCTGGCCTGGCCGGCGCCCCCCCACCCCGCGCGGGTCCTCATCCCGCTCCTGCTGCCCGGTGACGCAGCCGAGGGCCTGCGCGCCCCAGGCGCGGCCGAGACCACCATCCAAGCCCAGGCCGCCGCGCTGGGAGAGGTGATCACCATCGAAGACCTCGTCCGCGTCGTGCTGGCCCTCGAGGACCCCGGCGCCAGCCCGGGCGCCACCGCCCTGCCTCCCCTCACCCCGGCGGAGCGCGCCCGGATCGCGACCTTGCTGGATCAGGCCACCGCCGACCGCGACGCCCTGCTGGCCCTGGAGAGCCGTCTTGGCGCGGCCCAGGGGCGGCTGGACGGCGCCGCCCGCGACATGGCCGGAGCGCTGCGTCCGGACCAGCGCCGCTGGGTGCAGGAGCACCGCGACGAGATCAGCGTGGGCGACGTCGAGCAGGGCTACTGGGACCAGGCCCGCCAGGGCCTCGCCGCGCCGGCTGCGGTTCCGGCTGCGGTTCCGGCTGCGGTTCCGGCTGCGGTTCCGCCCGCGGCCCCTCCGCCGTGAGCGCCCCTCCCGCCGGGCTGCGGCCGGTCGCCACCCTGGTCCTCGCCTTCGCCTGCCTGGGCCTGGCCCTGCACCAGGCCCGTCGCCCCTTGCCCGGGGTCGTGGTCCTCCACCCCCTCGCTCCTCCGCTCACCCGCATCGCCGCCCTCGGGGACGCCCCCATCGGTCCCGAGCTGTCACCGCCCGGCCTCCCACCGCCCGGCCTCCCACCGCCCGGCCTCCCCCCGCCAGGCGCCGCTCCCGACGCGCAGGCCGGCGCCGAGCTGCGGCTCGCCGTCGAGGCAGACGCCGTGGCCCTGGCCGAGGTGCTGGGCCCGGTGAGGGTCGGCTACGCCCTCACCCATCGCGAGGATCTGTCCGCGACCTTCGGCGAGACCGCGACCTGGGACCGCCTGGTCGCCGCCCTCCAGGCCCCCGCCGACGTGCGCACCCTGCCGCAGGTGGAGGGGACCGTCGCACCCCAGCCCTGAGGTACAGTCGCGCGCCCGATGCCGCTGCGAGCTCGCCCCGACGCGCCTGGTGGCACGAGAATTGATCACCGATGCACCGCTCTCCTGACCAGCCCGCAGCCCTCGGCGCCAGCGACACGCACGCGTGGGCGGGGTGGACCTTTCCGCTGCTGACCCTGGGCTGGGCGGTGCTGCTCAGCATCGTCCTGACCTGGCCCGTGCCCCGGCAGCTCAGCGCCGCCGCCCTGGGCAGCCCGCACGCGGACGGGCTCAAGCACCTGTGGACCCTGTGGTGGATGCGGGCCAGCGTCTGGCGAGAGGGTGTGTTCCCCTTCCACACCCACCTGGTCGACTTCCCCCACGGCATGGACCTGTTCCCCATCGAGCCCCTGGACGGGCTGGCCGCCGTGCTGGTGCCGTGGCTCGACGTGGTCTCCCTGTCCAATGTGCTGGTCCTGCTCAACCTCACGCTGACCGGGCTGGCCGGGACCTGGTTCGGCCAGGAGCTGGGCGGCAGCCGGGTCGGCGGGCTGGTGGCCGGCACCCTGCTTCAGGGCAGCGCCGTCGCCGCCTTCTTCGTACACGTCGGCGTCGGCGAGCTCCAGCACCTGTGGTGGCTGCCCCTGGGCCTGGGCCTGCTCGTGCGGGCCCGGCGCAGCGGCGCCTGGCGCGACTACCTCGCCCTGGGCGTCGTCCTGGCCACCGCCGTGCTGTCGGGCTTCTACATCGGCTTCTTCCTGGGGCTGGCCGTGGCGATCCACAGCCTGGTCACCCTGTACTGGGCGCGGGCACCCGGTCCCCTGGTGCTGCGCTACGCCGTCACCGCCGGCCTGGCCCTGGCCGTGATCGTGCCGGTCACCCACACCTTCTCCGCCAGCTACCAGCTCGCCGAGCGCCCCCAGCGCGGTGCTGTGGCCTTCGTCTTCGAGGGAGACGGCCGGGTCCCCGTCGACGCCCCCACGACCCGCCTGGAGCCCGAGCAGCTCCTGGTCCGCGCCGCGCCGCCGCGGGACAGCACCGAAGAGGGCTACGGCGGCGGCCGCTACCTGGGCTGGCTGGCCCTGGGCATGGCCCTGGCCGGCGTCGTCCGCCGCCCCCGCGAGGGCCTGCCCTGGCTGGCGGTCGCCGGGGTGGGCATCGTGCTGGCCATGGGCAGCGGCCTGACCCGCATGGGCCAGGAGATCCTCCAGGACGGCCACCCCATCGACCTGCCCTTCCTGTACCTCAACCGCCTGCTCATCGTCCTGGCCCAGCCCCTGAACTTCCCGGTGCGCTTCCTGGCCATGACCATGACCGCCATCGCCGGCCTGGCTGCCTTGTCCTGCCGGGGTGCCTGGGGCCTGCTGGCGCCCCTCGCCGTCCTCGAGGTCGCGGCCTGCCAGGCCGTGCCCCGCCCGTGGGCGACCTTCACCCCCGCGCCCATGCCGGCCCTGGCCGCCCTCGCCGACCAGTACCCCGGCGAGGGCGTCGTCGACCTGTCCTACATGGTCCGCCCCGACCTGGGCAGCCGACACGCCACCCTGGTCGCCCAGATCGCCCACCAACACCCCGTCAACATCGTCCCCATCGAGCGCGTCGAGTTCTTCGCCCGGGACGGCCAGGTCTTCGTCGCCACCCTGCCGCTCTTCGACGCCCTGCGGGGCGCCCTCAAGGACGGCACATGGCCGCCGCCGAACGGCGACTTCCGCAGCGACTTCCGCAGCGACTTCCGCAGCGACTTCCGCAGCGACTTCCGCAGCGACTTCCGCAGCGACCTCGCCGTGCTCCAGGACGCGGGGCTCCGGCTGCTCCTGGTCCAGTCGGGCGAGAACAACAACCCGCTCCCCGGGGCCATCGTCGCGGCCCTCAACGACCTGTGCGGGCCCCCCGTGGCCGCCACCCAGACCATGGCCATGTGGCACACCCCCGACGTCGACGCCAGCCCCGAGGAGCGTGCCCGCTGGACGGCCGAGCACCAGGCTTCGATGGAGCGCCGGGCTCGCCTGGAGCCCGACCTGCGACCCGCCCTCCGCTGAGCTGCACGTCGGGCCCTTTCTCATGGTCCTTTCGTCGTGTAGCCTATCCCCCACAGGAGACACCATGCCCAGCTACCTCGTGCTCATCCCCCTCCTCAGCCTCTTCCTCGCCTGCGGCGACAAGAATGGGTCCGACACCTCGGGTGGAGGGGACACCGACACGGACACCGACACCGACACCGATACGGACACCGATACGGACACGGACACCGACACCGATACGGACACGGACACGGACACCGATACGGACACCGACACCGACACCGACACCGACACCGACACCGACACCGATACCGATACCGATACCGACACGGACACCGACACCGACGTCGACACCGGCGGCTCGGACACCGACTGGAGCATCACGACCCGCTCGGGCCTGAACTTCAACTCGGCCCTGACCGACAGCTGGGACGGAGGCGAAGCCTTCCAGGCCAAGGACGACTCCGGCACCCTCTGCACCGCAGCGGCCGGCGTCTCCGGTCCGACGATCAGCGCCACGGACTGCACCGACTGCGACGCCGCCTGGGAGCTGACGATCGTCTACCCCAAGGGCAAGGGTGACTGTGCACCCTACGGCCTGGACCGCAGCCGGACCATCACCCGCAAGCTGGGCTACGCCGCCAGCCTCACCGTCGGGGGAACGCCCATGAGCAATGTGGTCCTGGGCTACGACACCGACGCCGGGTCCTGGCGTGCCATCGGCCAGATGACCTTCGGGTCGCCCAACCCGATGAACTACCAGCTGAACGCCGGCGAGCCCACCTGGGAGCACGCTCACTGAGCCGAGGGGCCCGCCCTTGAGCGGGTCAGCCCCGCGGCCCCCACAGCAAGAAGCCCGATGCCGAGCCCCAACCACGGGGGCCCGGACACGGGCAGGCTGCCCGCGAGCAGGGCCAGGCACAGGTGGGCGACCAGCGCGACGCCCAGCCCGGCCCGGGCCTGCAGGATCCCCAGGGACAAGGCAATCAGCAGCCCCCGCAGCGGATCGAAGGGCATGAGCACCAGGACCTGGGCCAGAGCCGCACCGACCAGGCCCAGGCGCCGCTGGAGCAGGCCTCGGAAGAACAGGCCCTGACCCAGGCCGACGACCAGGGCAGGGAGCAGGCCCACGGCGCCGGGTGTCAGCGCCAGGTCCAGGCGCGCGCGCAAGGGCTCGGCCCAGGCCGGTCCCGCGACGGCGCCCAGGCCCTCGGTCGAGGCTGCCAGGAGCACGCCGACCATGACGCCGCGCCACAGGCCGACCGGTCGGGTGAGGACCGGCAACGGTCCCCTCGCCAGGGCCACGGCAGCGACCAGGGCGAGGAGCAGGCCGCCGGCCGCCACGGAGACGGCCGGAGAGGCGAGGAGCTCGTGGGCGCCGCCGACCGCAAAGACGCCGGGCCCAGCGACGGCCAACCACCAACCGAAGGCGCCGGCGAGGAGCGGGCCCCAAGGCCCACCGCCGCGCTGCCGCGGGCGCACGCCCTGGCGATCCAGGGTCCGGGCCACGGCGGCGCACAGGCCCAGGCTGGCCGCCAAGGAGGCGCTGATCGCCACGACCAGGGGGCCCGCCCCGGGGAGCAGCCCGCTCGCTGTGGCCAGGGTGCCCCCCAGGGGCACGGCCGCCGCCAGCAGGGGCTGACCGCCGGCCGTGGCCAGCCCCAGGGACAGGCCCACGCTCCCCACCGCTGCCAGGGGCAATACGCGCATGGGCGCCGCCGCGCCGCCGACCAGGTCCCCGGCCCCGCGGACCAGCCACAGTCCCAGGGCCACCGCGACCCCCAGGGCCGCCGGCATGGCCAACAACCAGGGCCCCAGCGCCGTCGTGCCGGTGAGCACACCGCTCACGCCCGCGAAGAGGGCCACGGCCGAGGCCGCCAGGGTCCAGGCCAGCCACTTGCCAAGGACCAGCTCGCCGCGCGACAGAGAGGTCGACAGCAGCACCTCCAGGGTGCCCGCCTCGCGCTCGCCCGGCAGGGTCTCGGCCAGGGGCCCGGTCAGCATGGAGATCGCCAGCAGGGCCACCAGCAGGGCCCGCCCCGGCAGCCGCAGGGTCCCCGGCAGCAGCCGGACCTGGACGGCGGGCCGGGCCTCGGTGCCCTCCAGGGCCGCCCGCAGGCCGGGCGCCAGGGCGCGGGTCCGGACCTGTACCGGCGGGCCCGGCGACAGGCGGGTGGGCGCCTCGGGCCGGAGCTGGACCGCCCCGACCAGGGCCGCCGGGGCCTCGCCCGAGACCGCCGGAACCGCCGGCCGCGTGCTACCGGGCAGGCGCAGCGCTGCCGCCGGCAGCATCAGGGCCAGGGCGAAGAAGAGCAGCCCCCAGCCGCCCCGCCCCGCCGCCGAGCGGCGCAGCTCCCGCCGGGAAACCGCCAGGACGCGGGTCACCCTCATGTGCCCAGGCCCCCGTGGTGGCGGCCCCAGCGCAGGGCGCAGCCCGCCATGAGCCCCAGGCCGAGCAGCAGGGCCACCGCCGCGGCAAGGGGCGCCGTCGCGGCCTGGCTGGCCACCGGCAAGCTGGCCACCGGCAAGCTGGCCACCGGCAGCCAGGCCCCCACCGCCGGCAGCGCCGCCCCCAGGCCCAGCAGGGCCGCCGTCGCCCCCAAGGCCCGCGACAGCGGCGCCGAGAAGCCCCGGCGGCGTGCGTCCGGACCGCCGACCGCCGCCAGCCCCAGGGCCGAGGCCACCGCCGTCGCCAGCACCCCGTGCAGGACCAGCCCGCCGACCCGGTCCATGCCCAGGATCCCGTCCAGCAGCAGCAGGGTGGCACCCAGGCCCACGCCCAGGGTCAAGGCCAGGCCCAGCACCCGGGCGGCGCCGTGGGTCCAGGCCGGCACAGGCAGCACGAGGGTGCCCTCGACCACCCCCTCCCCCCGGTCCCGCCAGGCCAAGCCGGCCCCCATCACCACGCCGTAGAGGGCGAAGAGCACAGCGACCAGCGTGCCCATGCGGCCCGACTGCGTCGCCACCGCCTGGGCCCGCGGCGGATCGGCCGGCACCTCCAGGCGCCAGTCCGCCCCCACCAGCTCCCGCAGGGCCGCCTCGGTCCGCAGGGTCGAGACCCCCTCGCCCCGCGCCGCCACCACCCAGCGGTCCGCCTCGCGCCAGGCCGCGCGCTCGGCCCGCCCGGCGGCCACGGCCTCCTGCGGCGACGGGTCCAGCCGCAGGGCCAAGCCCTGGGCCGCCAGGGCCGGCCCCGCCAGGGCCGCATCGTCCACCGACATCGCCACCCAGGGGGCCTCGGTCAGGGCACCTCCGACCTGCCCCGCCACGGCGGCCGCCCCCACCACGGCCACGGCCGCCAGCAGGCCGGGCCAGACCACGGCGCGCACCACCATGCCCTCGCGCAGCAAGCGCAGCACCGTGGCCCCCGTCCCCCACAGGACCGCCCGCAGGGCCGGCCTCGCCACCCGCAGGGACCGGCTCACCGCGGCGTGACCCCGGGACCGTCCGGACCGCTCGGGCTGCCCGTCAGGCGCAGGAAGACCTCCCCCAGATCGAAGACGCCGGCCTGGGCGCGCAGCGCCTCCAGGCTCCCCTCCGCCACCAGGGTCCCGCGGGCCATCACCCCGGCTCGGGTAGCCACCGCCTCCACCTCGCCCATGATGTGGCTGCTCAACAGCACCGCCCGCCCCTCTGCCGCGAGCTGGCGCACCAGGCCCAGCACGTCGCGGCGGCCCGGCACGTCCAGCCCATCGGTCGGCTCGTCCAGCAGCAGCACCGGCGGGTCGTGGACCAGGGCCCGGGCCAGCACCACCCGCCGCTTCTGCCCCGTCGAGAGCGTGCCGCAGGGCGCGTCGGCCAGGTCCCCGGCCCCCAGGCGCTGAAGCAGGGCCCGGGCGCGCTCCACCGGCCGCGCCACGCCCTGGATCCGCGCGAAGAGCGCCACCGCCTCGCCCGCCCGCAACTGCGGCTCCAGCCCCGCCTCGGCGGGCACGTAGGCCAGCTTGGACCGGGCGCCCAGGGGATCGACCGCGGCGTCGATGCCGTCCACCCACACCCGACCCCGGTCGGGGCGCAGCAAGGTCGCGAGCATGCGCAGGGTCGTCGTCTTGCCGGCGCCGTTGGGTCCGAGCAGGGCGTAGACCTCGCCGCGGTGGACGGTGAAGCTCACCCCGGTCACGGCGTCCACCGCGCCGCGATCGGGGTCCTGGAAGGTGCGGGCGAGGTCTTCGGCCTGGAGCATCGCGCAGCAGGGTAGCGCGGAGAGGTCGCGGCAGGTCGCTCAGCCCGGAGTGGCGCCCGAGGCCTCCAGGAAGCGCTGGAGCAGCAGCGGCCCCTGGGGCGTCAGCACGCTCTCGGGGTGGAACTGGACCCCCCAGGCCGGCAGGCTGCGGTGGCGCACGGCCATGATCTCACCGTCCTGCGTCCATGCACAGACCTCCAGGCAGTCGGGCAGCTCGGCCACCGCCAGCGAGTGGTAGCGCCCACAGACCATGGGCTCGGCCTGCCCCGCGAACAGTCCCCGGCCGTCGTGGTGGACGGCGCTGGCCTTGCCGTGGACCAGGCTGCGGGCACGCACCACCTGCCCACCCAGCACCTCGCACAGGGCCTGGTGCCCCAGGCAGACCCCCAGGATGGGCAGGCGGCCCAGGGTCGCGCCGAGCAGGGCCAGGCTGATCCCGGCCTGGGCGGGCGTCCCCGGCCCCGGCGAGATCACCAGCCGGTCAGGGGCCAGGGCCAGGGCCTCCTCCACGCTCAGCGCGTCGTTGCGTCGCACCACGACCTCGGCGCCCAGCACCTGGAAGGCCTGCACCAGGTTCCAGGTGAAGGAGTCGTAGTTGTCGATGATCAGCAGCCGACAGGGGCTGCCCGCCGGCCCGTCCGTGCGCTGCATGGACCGGCCATAGCGCGGCGTCCGGACCGGATCCGCCCGTGATCTTCTCCAACAAAGCTGAAGTATGGACTTGACACGTAAACCTCGATATCCTGCACCCATGGACCTCAACTCCCGCGAAGCCTCCGACCTCGCCCGCTTCTTCGCCCGGCGCTTCCCCGATCGCGCCGCCGTCGACGCGCTGGCCCGGCAGGCCGGGGTGGACCTGGACGACACCCTGGCCGGCGACCAGGTCGCCGCCTGGAGCACGGTCATCGCCGGCGCCACGCAGCAGGGGCGCCTGCGTCGCCTGGCCCGGGCGGCCGCCCTCACCGACGCCTCCGACAGCAACCTGCAAGAGGTCTGCGCCCTGCTGGGCCGCCGTGAGGGCCCCGCGCCCGCCGTGCTGGCCGCCTTCGGCCTGGTCGTGGGTCTGGCCCTGCTGGCCGTCGGCGTCGCGGTCCTCCACCACCCGACCGCGCCCGCCGGCGCCTCGGCTGCCGTCACCCCGGCTGCGGCCACCCCGGCTGCCGTCGCCGCCTCCACACCGGTGGCCACCCCCGTTCCGCCGCCCTCCGCCGCAGAACCGGCCGCAGAACCCGCCGCAGAACCCGCCGCAGAGCCGGCCTCCGCCCTCGCCGCGACCCCGGACCCCTCCGCCTCGCCCCACTTCGCGGCCCCCCTCCACAGCGCCAGCCGCTGCGGGGGCCCGGCCGGCGAGCTGGTCGGCTACTGGTACGCTGGTGACGCAGCGCCGGGCGCCGTGGGCCAGACCATCACCATGGACCAGGCCATCAACGTCCGGGCCGACTACCCCGACCACGACAACGGCTACGACGCCCGCACGCCGCTGCGCTGCTTGCTGCGGGCCGGCGACCGGATCCGCCTGAGCACCCCACCGGTGCTCGTGCCCGGGGACCGCTTCTGGGTGCCGCTGCGCGCCGGCGACCTGCTGGAGTAGCCACGCGGCGGCGGCTCAAGGCCGCACGAGCAGGTCCACCTCGACGGCGTAGTGGTCGCTGGGCTCCACCTTCTCGTGGCCCACGTCCACGTCCCGCTCCGTGAAGCGGTGCCGGCTGGCCCGGACATGGATCCGCCCCCCCGGATCGCGGCCCAACAGGTGGTCCAGGCGCGCCGGCTGCTCGGTGCCGGCGTACTGTTCATAATACAAATGGTTGGCATCGGTGGCAGTGAAGGCCCGCAGGTGCTCGGGGGTCCGCGCTGGCGGCTCGGCCACCGCCCGATCGGGATCGTTCACGATCTCCCGGCCCAGCCGCACATCCAGGTCCACATCGGCCGCCGGGCGCCCCCGAATGGCCAGGTCGGACAGCCCCCCGTAGTGGTACAGGGCCGGCAGGCTCAGGGCGTCGTGCCACCAGGTCTGTTCCCGGGTCCCGTCAGGGCGGGTCCAGCTCTGTCGACCGTAGAAGGGCCCCGCGTTGAGGTCCCCACCGACCAGGACCAGCTCCCCGGCCGGCCGCCGGGCCGCGGTCAGCCCCAGCGCCCGGGACTGCTGCAGGCGCCGGGCCCAGGCCTTGGGGTAGGCCTGCATATGCGTGTCGAGGATGGTGATCGGACCCAGTCGAGGGTGTACGAAGCTGACCCGCAGCCAGGAACGCAGGAACTGCTCCTTGCCGCGCAGGTCCACCGCCTCCAGCCGCTCCTGGGTCGAGTAGGGCTGGACCTCCACCTCGACCGGCGACCCGGCGAGCTCCTCCCGCACCAACACCGCCAGGCCATCCACCCACCGCCGACGTGGACAGAACAGTCGGTAGCCCGAGCCCACCACCCGGTCGGACAGCCGCGCAATGTCGGTGGCGTGCCACAGCTCCTGGAGCAGCACGATGTCGGCGCCGGCCCCCAGCACCCGGTCGAAGACCGGCTCGCGCCGCGCCTGCACGTAGGGGCTGGCCTTGTAGGGGTAGGGCCCCACGCGCACGTCCAGCAAGGCCAGGTTCCAGCTGAGCACACGCAGCGGCACCGCGTCCGCCGCCGGCACCGGGTTGGCGGCGTGCATGGCCCGCAGCCAGGCCGAGGGATCGGGCGGCATCGAGAACTGCAGTGGCTGCCGCAGCAGGTCCACCACCGACAGGGCCGCGCCCCCGTGCAGCGCCGCCGCCACATGGGCCAGGGCAGGCGCCTGGGCCAGGGGCACGTCGTCCCCCGCCCCCGCACCCAGCGGCACACTCGGCCGGTCCGTGCGCAACAGACTCCACAGCAGGCGGGCCAGGGCTCCGCCCGAAGGCGGTGCCGGCTCCCTCACCCGCCGGCCCCCGCGTAGGACCAGGCGCAGGTCCCGTCATCGCAGAAGAAGCCCACCGCGTCCGGACAGTCGCAGTCCGTGTCGGGGACCAGGTCGCAGCTCAGATCCTGGCCGAGCTGCAGGATGTACTCGAGCTCGCCGATGTCGGCGTCGTAGCGACCGACCAGGTTCCGGGTGCAGTTCTGCGCGCCGCAGCTCGTGCCCGGCAGGGGCTGCCCGCAGTCCTCGTCCACCGTGCAGGCCTGCACCGACGCCAGCTCGCTGTCCCAGTGCTCCCCGACCAGCTCGCAGGCGTCGACGCTCTTGCGGCAGGCCAGCAGGGAGGGGGCGAGGATCAGGGCGAGGATCACGGCGGCTCCGAGGGCGCACCATAGCCGGCACGGACACAGGCGCCTACCGGGGGGTCGGCTCCTCGGGTACCACCCGCCAGGCTTGAAGGCCGACCTGCATCACGGTGTCCGCCTCGTCCCGGTAGCCATCGGCCAGGTCCCGCAGACGCGCGATGAAGGCCTGCGTCTCGGCCAGCACCGAAGGCACCACGTCGGCCGGCACCGAGATGGTCACGACGTGGAAGCTGCGCTCCGGCCGGGGCACCTCGACCAGGGCGCGCTTGCTGGCGTCGAGGGCCGCCATGTGGGCCCGCCGGGCGGCGATGTGCTCGACCTGGCTGGGGGTGTGCACGCGATGCGGCGCGTGGTCGCCGACCAGGCCGGCGTCCTGCAAGGCGGCCAGGGCCTGGGCGACCTCGGGCAGCCCGGTCTCCGGCCGCAGGCGAGCCGCGATCCACTCCGGATCGGCCTGGAAGTCCGCCTGGTGGGACAGCTCCACGATGGTCCCGCTGCACCAGGACGTGAGCGCCTCGATGACCTCCGTCTCGACGCGCTGGCCCGCCGCGTAGCGGGGGTGGCCGAAGATCTCCCGCAGGATCTGCCCCTGCTCGTCCAGGTTCGTGGCCCGCTGCAGGTCGACCAGCAGGCCCAGGAAGACCTGCTCGTCGGCGTCCAGGTGCAAGGCGCGGGCGATGCCCTCCCGGGTCTCCTGGTTGGGGTGCCGGCGGCCCCCCAGCACATTGGGCAGGGTCGCGCGGGCAAGCCCGGCGTTCATGGCAAAGATGCCCAGGCCATAGCCGGGCCGCTGCGTGGACTTCCACTCGATCCAGGCCTCGATGAAGCGGCGGTAGTCGAGGAACTCGAAGACAGAGGGGGTGGACATCCCGACTCCAATGCCTGAACGAGCAGGCCGGGGCACCGTAGCCCGCCGGGCACGCGCCCTCCTGCGGCAGCCCGGTCTGTTCGGCCCGGATAGGCCGGCCACCCATGCCGCTCCTCCTCGCCGCCCTCGCCCTCGCCCCGCCCGCCGCGGCCGCCGAGGTCCAGTGGCGCGCAGCCCTGGGGGCCCAGCTCGACAGCGACTCCCACGCCATCGCCGACGTGGGCGTGCGCAGCGGGCCCTGGTCCGTGGAGCTGCTCACCGAGACCCTGGACCTGCGCTACGCCCCCTCGGGGGACCACGGCAGGGCCTGGATCGCCTTGCGGGCCGAGGCCGCCGCCACCGGCCTCTTCATCTCGCCTTGGACCGATGGGGCACCGGACCCGGCGCGGGCGCTGCTGTCCCACGCCCTCGGCGTCGAGGCCGGCGCCCTGCGCTACCTGCCCCACGGGCTGTACATCGGCGCCACCGGGGGCCTGCGCTACCAGCTCTTCGGCCCGACGGCGACGACCACCATCCCCGTGCCCGCCGGACGGCCCGTCGCCACCGGTGACGCCGTCCTGGGCTGGTGGAGTGAGCACGCCAGCGCCTGGACCCGAGCCGGCGCCGACGCCTGGCTGGAGCCCACCGACGCCGACGCCTGGCTGGAGCCCACCGACGCCGACCGGCCCCGCCTGGCACCCCACGCCGCCCTCCAGGCCCAGGCCGCCCCCGCGGGGACCCTGGTGCCGGTCGCACAGGTCTGGCTCGGCGCTGCCCAGGGCCAGGACGATCTGACCCTGACCCGCCTGGGGGGCATGACCCCCTACGTGGTCCCCCTGGCCGGCGCCGCCTGGGCCGAGTGGCGGGTCCAGGACTACGCGGCCGTGCGAGCCGGCCTGCGCCTGGCCCTCCCCGTGGGCAACGGCGGCCAGGCCTCGCTCATGCCCTTCGCCGACGCCGCCGTGGCCGCGCCGATCAGCAGCCGCCAGCCCGACGGCCCCTGGGGCCTGGGCCTGGGCCTGTGGGGCCGGTGGAGCCAGGGCCGCAGCACCGTCGACCTGGCCGGGGGCTACGCCCCGTGGATCCTGCGCCAGCCCGGGATCAGCCCCCTGTCGATGTACCTGCGCATCGACGTGGCCTGGGGTGCCGGGCCCCGGCTGTGGAGGACGACCGACTGAGGCCCTCCCTCCCCTTCCCTAGCACTGTTCGATAGCGGCATCGCAGCTTGCACGCCGCCGCCGTCCTCGCGATCATCTCCCCCTCCCCGCCGCGAGCCGTCCATGTCTGTCTCCGCCCAGCAGGTCGTCCAGCACTACGCCCAGAACCAGCGGCAGGCCCAGGAGCTGGTCGACCGCTACCAGGCGCTGTCCGACAGCGTGGACGCCGCCCTGGCCCAGGCGGGCCAGGAGCTGGAGGGCGCCCTGACCGCCCTGGCGACGGCCTACCTGCCCGAGCTGACGCCCCCCACCCTGGCCCGCGCCGAAAAGCTCACGGGCTTCCGCGGCTTCTCCCGCCGTGATCCCTTCCAGGCCATGGACCGCGAGGCCACCGTCCTGCGCCAGTCCATCACCCGCATCGAGGCCGAGGAGCAATACCACCGCCGCGAGTTCATCGTCGGGCCGGTGGGCGAGCTGACCCGCAAGCTGGAAGAGGCCCGGAGCCTGCTGGAGCCCTGGGAGACGGAGTGCGCGCGCTTCGAGGCGCTGGAGGGCTTCTCGGAGCTGGTCCAGGCCGGCTACGACACCCCCAGCTTCGCCGAGCGCTTCTGGGAGCCCGCCTACTGGCAACACTGGGCCGCGGGGGACCGGATCTGCGCCGCCCTGGGCATGGCCGACTTCGGGGACGAGGTCCTGCCCGCCTTCCAGAAGGCCGACCTCCAGCGCCAGGAGTGGCGCGGCCAGGTCGCCCAGGTCGAGGGCCGCATCGACGCCGTGCACGAGCTGGTCCGCCAGCATGACCAGGCCCTCGCCCGCATCCCCCGCCTGCCCGAGGTGTACCTGGACGGCTGCCGCCAGGCCCTCGCCGCCCACCTGCGGCACGCCGACGTGCAGCTCCTCGACCAGTGGATCGGCGCCGACACGGCCGACCCCCAGCCAGTCCAGCTCGGCCTGCGGCGGCTGTCCGGGGCCACCGCCAAGCTCGGCTACCTCGGCACGCTGCAGCGCCAGGGCGTCCAGCAAGCCCTGTCCGCCGCCCAGGACCGGGTGAACCGCTACGGCCACAAGATCGACAAGTTCCAGCGCCCCAAGTACGCCCGCAGCCCCCTGTCCGAGGACCTGCTCGACCCCGACTTCGGCACCAAGGCGCCGCACCTGATGGAGCGGGCCGACACGCTCGCCCGCCTGGCCGAGCGCCTGCTGCGCTTCGACCGCTACGACTCCTTCGACCTGGCCAACCCCGACGAGCTGTGGTGGCTGGAGATGACCGGCCGGCAGCCCTCCACCCTGACCCCCGAGCTGTACCGCTGGTACCGGCACCACCCCAACACCAAGGTCCGCGCCGACCCGCTCTCCCCCAGCGCGGCCACCGCCACCGCCGCCGCCGCCCGGGACCAGGCCGACGTGGACCTGCTGTCGTGAGCCGCAGCCTCCGGATCCTCGCCTACGCCATCAACGGCCGCGGCATGGGCCACCTGGTCCGCCAGCTCGCCATCCTGCGCCAGGTCCGCCGCCTGTGCGCCCTGGCAGATGTGCAGGCCGAGTGCTGGGTCCTGACCAGCAGCGAGGCCGACACCCTGGCCCGCCGTGAGGGCTTCCCCGCCCTCAAGATCCCCAGCAAGGCCATGCTGCGGGACGGCGGCCTGGACCCCCACGCCTTCCTGGCGACGATCCGCAGCACCGTGCTGCAGGCCGTCAGCAGCCTGCGCCCCGACCTGCTGCTGGTCGACACCTTCCCGTCGGGCAGCGTCGGCGAGCTGATCCCTGTGCTCGAGCTGGTCCCGCACCGGGTGCTGGTGGCCCGCCAGGTCCGCCCCGAGGTGGCGGGCGAGGAGGCCTTCCAGGCCATGCTGCCGCTGTACACCCAGCAGATCGTGCCAGATGAGCGCGGCACCGGGCCCATCCTGATCCGCGAGGCCGAGGAGCTGCTCAGCCGGGATCAGGCCCGGGCCGAGCTGGGCATCACGGGCGAGCGCGCCGTCTACCTGAGCCTGGGCGGCGGCGGCGACCTGGCCGCGGCCGGCACCCTGCCCCGCCTGAGCCAGGAGCTGCGGGCCCGCGGCTGGCACGTCGTGGTCGGCGCCGGGCCCTTGTACCAGGGCCCCGAGCTGCGGGGGCCGGGCTTGACCTGGTTGTCCCGCTACGTGCCCCTGGAGCTGCTCCCCGGGGTCGACGCCGCCGTCAGCGCCGCTGGCTACAACAGCTTCCACGAGCTGATGTTCGCCGGGATCCCCACGGTCTTCCTGCCCCAGCCGCGCATCGCCGACGACCAGCACGCCCGGGCCGCCCGAGCGGTCGACGCGGGGGCCGGTCGCCTGGCCCCGACGGTCGAGGCCGTGGCCGCGCTGCTCGAGGACCCCGGCAGCCCTGCGGCCGCCCGCGCCCTGGTGCCGCGGAACGGTGCTAGGGTGGCCGCCCGCCAGGCCCTGCGCGGCCTGCTCTCGGAGACGGCGCTGGACGCGGCCGACCGCGCCCTCACCCCGACCCTGCTGACCGGCCTGCGCCACCTGCGCGCCCCCGGCGCCGTCCCGGGCGACGAGCTGCGCGGCGTGTCCGACCTCGTCCGCAGCCTGGGCCCGGACGGCCTGGGGCGCTTCGTCAGCCTGTGCCAGGAGCGCGCCCTGCCCATGCAGCCCGCCGTCCACCTGGCCCGCAGCCTGGCCCGCAAGTTCCCGGCCGCCGAGGGCCCCGAGCTGCTGGCGGCCTGCGAGCTGCTCCTGCCCGCCTGGGCCCGCTTCGACGACTGGATGGGCGCCATCAGCCTGGTGCGGGCGCTGCCCACCCAGCGAAGCCTGTCCCTGCCTGCCTTCTCGCGGCAGCTCACCCGGTGGCTGGCCCAGGAACAGGACCTCTTCGACGCCCTGCGCCGCTTCAGTCGCCTGGAGGAGGGCGGGGCCCGCCCCGTCTCCGAGGTCCTGACCATCCTCTGCCAGCAGGCCGAGGCGTGAGCCGCGCCGACCCGATCCGGGACCTACCGGCCCGAGCGCTGCGGGCCTGCGTGCTCCAGGGGATCCGGGCCGGCCGCCCCGAGCTGGGTCCGACCACCGTCCACATCGACATCACCAACGGCTGCAACGCGGCCTGCGTCACCTGCTGGGACCACTCCCCCCTGCTGGAGACGGCCCGACCGGGCAGCTGGAAGCGCCAGCGCCTGCCCTGGGAGCGCTTCTCGGCCCTGGTCGCGGACCTGGACGGCATGGGCAGCGTCCGTGCCGTGGTCATCAGCGGCATGGGCGAGCCCCTGACCCACCCGGACGTCTACCGCATGCTGGCCGCCATCAAGGCGCGCGGCTGGCACCTCACCCTGCTCAGCAACCTGGTCGCCGCCGAGCCCGAGCGCCTGGCCGACAGCGGCGTCGACAACCTGCTGGTCGGCGTACACGGCATCACGTCCCAGACCTACAGCGCCTTCCACCCCGGCTGGACCGAGCGGCACTTCTTCACCATGTGCTCCCTGATGCGGCGCATGACGCGGGCCGGGGCCCGGGTCCGCCACGTCCAGGTCATCAACCGCGACACCGCCCCCGAGCTCGTCGAGATGGTGCGCTTTGGCCGCATCTTCCAGGCCGATCGCGTCAACTTCAAGCTCGCCAGCCTGGCCGGGGGCACCGAAGGCTGCGCCGCCCTGCCCGAGCAGCTCGAACAGCTTGCCCAGGACTCCATCCCCCAGGCCCGGGCCCTGGCCGCCCAGCTCGGCGTGCCCACCAACCTGGCTCTCTTCGCCGACCAGGTCCAGGCCGCCCTGGGCCAGCCCCTGCACACCACGCCCATGGCCGAGGTCGGCTGCTACATGGGCCACGTCTACACCCGCGTCACCGTCCAGGGCGAGGTCCTGTACTGCTGCAACCCCGCGGTCCAGGTCGGCCACCTGGACCTGGGCCCCCTGAGCGAGCAGTGGTGGGGGCCCCGCTGGCAGGCCATGCGCGAGCAACTCGCCCGGGGAGAGTTCCTCGACGGCTGCGAGCGCTGCGGGAAATTCGAGCAGAACCGCAAGTGGGCGGAGCGGGTGCAGACCGGGAGCCCGACCTGAGCCCCGCAGCCGAGACCGCGGCAGCCGAGACCGCGGCAGCCGAGACCGCGGCAGCCGAGACCGCGGCAGCCGAGACCGCGGCGCCTCCCTGGCAGCCCCACCAGCCCACGGTGGAGTGGCAGGTGGCGGGCGCCTGCAACTACGACTGCAGCTACTGCATCCAGTCGCCTCGCTTCCGCCGGGGCCGCCCCCGCGCCGAGCAGCTCCAGGCGGCCATCGGCGGCCTGGCGGCGCTGCCGGGGACCTGGGAGATCAAGTGCAGCGGGGGAGAGGCCTTCGCCCACCCGCTGTTCATGGAGCAGGTCGTGCCGGGCCTGGTGCAGCGGACCCCGCACCGCATCAGCGTGCTCACGAACCTCAGCGCCGATCGCCCGACCCTGATGCGCTTCCTGGCCCACACCCGGGGGCGCCTGGCGGTCTTCAGCGCCAGCCTGCACCTGGAGCAGGTCGACGTGGCCGCCTTCGTCGACAAGGCCCGCTGGCTGGCCGACCAGCTCGACCCCGACGCCGCCTTCGTCATCAACCAGGTCGTGCTGCCAGGCCGCGAGGACCAGGCCCGGGCCAGCCGCGACCAGGTCCAGGCCGCGGGCCTGCGGTGGTTCCCCCAGCTCTACAAGGTCAAGCGGCCGCCCCACCTGCGCCCCCCCGGCGGTGACCCCATGATGGTGGCCGACTACCCCGACGATGCCGCCCTGCGCGCGCTGATCGGCGAGGCGCCGGGTCCGCGAGAGGCCAACCTTGCCCCGAGCTACCTCGGCCGGCGCTGCTGGGCCGGCGTCTCCTACATGGTCATCGACAAGGAGGGCGAGGCCTGGGCCTGCCGCACCGCGCGGCGCCACGACCAGGGCTACCTGGGCAACGCCTTCGACGGCAGCCTGCGCCTGGGCCAGGCACCCACCCCCTGCCCCTACGAGCTGTGCCCGTGCAGCGTGCCGGCGAACCGGGGCATGATCGAGGGCATCGGGCCGGCTCCAGACTGACGGCCGCCGACTCCCGTGCTAGCATGCCCCTCATGGCGCGTCCTTGGACTCTCGCTCCCCTGGCCCTCCTCCTCGCCGGCTGCGGCTCCGAGGAACCTGCCACCCTCTCCGGCGTCGCACCGCCCGCGCACACCGGCCCCGCCCTCCCGGTGGTCCCGCCGCTGAGCGTGCCCCTGGTCGGGCCCCTGCCGGCGCCGCCCCTGGCCACCGGGGACGGCTGGCACACCGACTTCGCCCGGGCCTTCACCGACGGCCTGGTCATCGAGCGGCCCGAGGAGAAGCTGCGCATCGAGGTGGCCGAGGCGGGGGAGCTGAGCTTCGAGGAAGAGGATCGGGTCCGGGTCATGGACCCCCTGGGCGTGGCCGAGCCCGTGGAGCTGCCCATCCGCGTGCCCATCGGCGGCTACCGGATCCAGGTCAGCCGGGTGCACATCGTGCCGCGAGACGGCTCGGCCCCCGGCACCGAGATCGCAGCCGCCCGCATGATCATCGGCAAGGGCCGGGCGAAGACCTGGCGCTGGGTGGGGGACTACGCGGTCGACAGCGGCCTGGGTGCCTTCCTGAGCCACCGCGCCGCCGAGGCCCTGGCCCGACGCCGCCCCGAGCTGGCCCAGCGCATGGCCAACGCCGTCGAGCGCGACCCCCTGGTCGCCATGGTGATGGCGACCCGCCCCGCCGCGCCGACCGACCTGGCCTTCTTCCCGGCCGGCGCCGGCGACCGGGCGGCCGAGGTCTACGTCGGCCTGGACGCCGAGGGGCTGGGCGTCGAGATCGTCGCCGACTTCCAGGTGCTGCTGCAGCCTGTCGAGGCCGTGCACCTGTTCCAGAACCCGGCCATCTGGCCGCCGGGCCTGCTGCCCGAGCCCGAGCTGGAGGCCCTGGGCATCGAGGTCCGCCGCGCCCACCCCGGCGAGACCGTGCCCGCCACCGGCGCGCCGGTGTGGATCGCCATCGACGCGCGCAGCATCGCCCGGGACGCCCGCATGGGCTTCCCCCGGGTGCAGGCGCGGGACACCGCCGGCGATCCGGTCCCCATCGACATCGCCACCGAGGGCTACCGGATCTGGGTCCCCATGTCCTCGATCGAGGGCAAGGACATCGCCACCCTGGCGGTCATCGTGCAGATCGGGGTCGAGCCGCTCTGAGCGAGGCGCTCCACGCGAGCCGCGCAGCCTTCGGCCCGCTCAGCCCAGCAGGGCCACGCGCCAGGGCTCGTCGTCGTGGAAGACGTCGACGGCCCAGGAGGCGCCCAGGGCCCGCAGCTGCGCCAGCGCGAGATCAGGCTGTCCGAAGAGGTCGAGCACGCCGGGCGCGCACACCCGGGCGCGGTCGGAGAAGCCCACGAGCAGCCAGTTCCCGTCGGCCAGCCAGTCCAGCAGCTCACCCAGGTCCAGAGGCTCGTCGGGCAGGGCCCACACGCCCTCGTCCAGCTGGGCCCAGCCCTCGGGCTGGCCCCCGTCGGCGACCGGGTCGTCGCCGCAGACCAGCACCGCACCCTCGGCGGCTTGCAGCAGGCCGAGCACCAGGTCCAGGCGGCGGGCGGCACCGGCACGGCCCCGGCGGGCGGCCAGCTCCCAAACCCGGCCCTCCGCTTGGCCTTCGCCTTCGCGGTAGACCACGGTCTCGTCTTCGAACAGGCTCGCCAGAGCGGTCATGGGGACCTCCAGGGGGGGCGCCGTATCTCGCCGGAGACGGAAGCGCGCCCGCCGAGGGGAGGTAGGCTGCCACCATGCAGAAGGCCCCGCGGTACCCCCTGGAGGGGGTCGTGTCCTGGAACATGAACACGACCTGCAACTACCGGTGCAGCTACTGCACGCAGCGCTTCGTGGACGACCGGCGACAGTGGGCCCGCGACCTTCCCCGCTTCGTGGCGGCCTTCACGGCCCTGCCCGGCGACTGGGAGGTCAAGCTGTCGGGGGGGGAGCCCTTCCAGCACCCCGACTTCCTGGGGGCCGTCGCCGCCCTGGCGGAGGGCGGGCTGCGGGTCAGCGTCGTGACCAACCTCTCGGCCAGCCGGGATCGGCTGCAGCGCTTCGCCCAGGTGACGGCCGGCCGCCCCGGCCTGCTCAGCGCCTCTCTGCACCTGGAGCAGGTGGACCCCGAGACCTTCATCGCGGAGCTGGCCGCCTTCGCCGCCGTCCACGCCGGGCCCTGCCACGCCACCTGTGTCGCGACCCGCAACAACCTGCCCCGGCTGCCAGAGCTGGTGGACCGCTTCGCCCAGGCGGGCCTGCTCCTGAAGATCCAGCCCGAGAAGCAGGACCGCGAGCTCGTCGCCTACAGCCCCGACGAGCGCCGGGCCCTGCTGGAGCTGGGCGGCCACAACGGCACCGGCCACCTCGACCCCGACCTGTGGGCGCGCCCTTGCTGGGCCGGCGCCCGCTACCTGGTGGTCGACCACCGGGGTGAGGCCTGGCGCTGCTACCCGGCCCGCCGCCAACGCAGCGAGCGCCTGGGCAACGTGATGGAAGGCAGCTTCCACCTGCGCACCGAGGCCGAGCCCTGCCGGTACCGCTACTGCAATTGCACAGTGCCGCAGCAGCGCGGCATGGTCGACCTGACCGACGCGCCCTCTGCACGGCCGACGCCGGCCCGATAGGAGCCTCGCTGGACCGGACCGCGCGACGGAGGCCCCATGCTGGCTGGTGACATGAAGCTCAAGACCTTCCTCGGCCTGGCCGGGCTGGGTGTACTGGGCGCCGCCGCCCTCACCGGCTGGTGGTTGGTCCACCGGCCGGCTGCACCTCCCCCTGCCCTGCCCCGCGTCGCCATCTCCGCCCCTGCGCAAGCCCCGCCCCCGCAGGCCGTGCCCGCCGCGACGACCCCCGCCGCGACGACCCCGGCCGCGACGACCCCGACGCCGACAGACCTGGCGTCGGCCGCCCCGGTCTCCGCCCTGCCTCCGGCGGAGCGGCCGGCCGACAGCGATATGCTGCGCTTCGTCGGTCGGGACCTGCACACCGCGAAGATGAAGGACGTCACCCAGGGCAAGGCCTGGAAGGTCAACGTCTACCAGGACGCAGGCCACACCTCGGCCAACAGGGCCAAGCTGGACCTGGATCGCGACGACCACTGGGACGAGAAGTGGAGCTTCGAGGACGACGGCACGATCCTGCGCGAGGTCGCCCCCCAGGACGACGAGCAGTACACGCAGCGCCTGGTCTGGGACGGCGCCCGGTGGACACAGGGCTAACACTGGGCTGAGCACAGGCCGGGCGGCCCCCGACCCACCGCGTCTCCGCAGGGGTTATCCGGGGCGCCCCCGACGCCCTGGGACCCCCCATGTCCGACCTGACCGCGACGCCCCCTGCCTCCCCGCCCGAGGGTGATTCGCCCGCGCGCAGCCTGGCGGTGGAGGCCGCGCGCCGCCGGACCTTCGGCATCATCTCGCACCCCGACGCCGGCAAGACCACCATCACCGAGAAGCTGCTCCTGTACTCGGGGGCCATCCACCTCGCCGGCTCGATCAAGGGCCGCAAGGCCGGCCGACTGGCGGTCAGCGACTGGATGAAGATGGAGCAGGAGCGCGGGATCTCCATCACCTCCTCGGTGCTGCAGTTCGAGTACGAGGGCGCGGCCCTCAACCTGCTGGACACCCCCGGACACGCCGACTTCAGCGAGGACACCTACCGGACCCTGGCCGCGGTCGACTCGGCCGTGATGCTCATCGACCACACCAAGGGCGTCGAGAGCCGGACCCGCAAGCTCTTCGAGGTCTGCCGCCTGCGCCAGCTCCCCGTCGTCACCTTCATGAACAAGCTGGACCGCGACGGCCGCGACCCCCTGGACCTGATGGACGAGGTGAGCACCACCCTGGGCCTGCGCGTCACCCCCCTGAACTGGCCCGTCGGGCAGGGCCGTGACTTCAAGGGCGTCGTCGATGTGCACACGCGGGAGCTGACCCTGTACCAGGAGGCGACCCGCCACGGCACGATCCGGCTCGAGAGCCAGCAGGTCGGCATGGACGCCGCCCGGGCCATCCTGGGCGACAAGCACATCGACGAGCTGGAGGAGGAGCTGGACCTGCTGTCCGGCGCCGGTGACCCGTGGAGCCACGAGGCCTACCTGCGGGGCGAGCTGAGCGCCGTCTTCTGGGGCTCGGCCATGTCCAACTACGGCGTGGAGCCGCTGCTGCGCTTCCTGGCCCGCTCCGCAGCGCCCCCCGCCGGCCGCGACGCCCACGAGGGTGAGGCCGGCGAGAACGATGTGCGCATCGATCCCCAGGATCCGTCCTTCACCGGCTTCGTGTTCAAGATCCAGGCGAACATGAACCCGCGCCACCGCGACCGCGTGGCCTTCATGCGGGTCGTGAGCGGCCGCTTCGACCGCGGCATGGACGTCACCATCGGCCGCAGCGGCGAGACCCTGCGCCTGGCCAAGCCCCACACCTTCATGGCGGACGAGCGCAGCATCGTGGAGGAGGCCTGGCCCGGCGACATCGTGGGCCTCTACGACCCCGGCCACCTGCGCATCGGGGACACCCTGTCCGTGGGGCGCCGCCTGCGCTTCGACGGGATCCCGCGCTTCGCGCCCGAGCACTTCATGCGGGTCATCCTCAAGGACCCCATGGGCCGCAAGAAGCTCGACACGGGCCTGACCCAGCTCGCCCAGGAGGGCGTCATCCAGCTCTTCTACCGGGCGGCCACGGGGCACCAGGATCCCTGGCTGGGCGCGGTGGGCCAGCTCCAGTTCGAGGTGCTCAAGGAGCGGCTGCGCCTGGAGTACGGGGTCAAGGCCGACCTGGAGCCCCTGCGCTACAACCACGCCCGCTGGGTGGCAGGCGCGCCCACCGGCCTGGCCTGGCTGCAGGGCCGCCGCGACTACACCGTGGTCGAGGATCGCACCGGCCAGCCCGTCGTCCTGGCCGAGACGCCGTGGATGCTCCAATACGCCGCCGACCACGCGCCGGGCATCGTGCTGCACGATGTGGAACCGCTGTGAGCCACGCCGCTGGGAGCCACGCCGCTGGGAGCGCCGCGCTGGCGGACGGTGGCCTGCACCACTCCTCGTCCGCTCGGAGGCCACGGTGATCCCCCTGCTGCTGCTGGTGCTCGGCTGTCCCAAGACGACCACGCCTCCCCCGGTCGCCCCCGCCGCAGCCACGGTGAGCCCAGGCCTGAGCGCCGCACCGGCCGGCCCGCCCGCCCTGCCCGGCGCCGTCCCGCCCCCCGGGGCCCCGGCCACGCCCCCGCTGTCGGGCCGGACCGAGGCCATGGTGCTGGAGGGGCTGACCCACAGCTCCATCACCTTCACCATCGGCGCCGACCTCACGCCGCTGGACCGCATCACGCCGACCCAGCAGGCCATGCTGGAGGCCAGCCTGGCGGCCAGCCCCCGCTACCGCCTGACCCGCTGGGAGGGCGCCACCGTGGCCATGCTGCGGGTCGATGATCCCCGGCTCGACAGCACCATCCCCTATGGTGGTTACCACCAGGGCACCGACCAGGGGCAGCCCGCGACCTGGCGGGCCCTGCTGCGCCTGGCGCCGCGCGTGCCGGGGGCCGAGTGGACCGACTCGACCCTGGTCGACCGCTTCGTGCCCGCCGACAATGTGCTCAAGGTCCACGCCTTCCAGCCCACCGGCAGCGGTAGCTACAACCTGCGCGCCGCGGCCCTGGAGGCCGTGGGCCCCACCGCGACCCTGGAGATCCACGAGCTGTCGGGCGCCCTGGAGCTGGAGCCCCTCGCCGTTGCCATCCAGCAGCTCACCTCGGACCTGGTGAGCCTGGACCAGCTCCAGCAGCCGACCACCGACGCCGCCCCCTGGGGCTGGTTGCCGCCCGGAGAGCCGACCCGTGAGCCCCCCGGCCTGCGGGTCCAGCGGGTGGACGGGGCCCCCGATCACGGCGGCGGTGTCGAGATCAGCGGCCGTCTGAACCCGGGCCGGGCCGGCTGGACCTGGGTCCGGATCACCGACCTGCAAGGCCACGCCTGGCTCGACCAGCTGACCAGCGCCACCACCCTGGAGCGGGTCGGCTGGAGCAGCGACCCCGCGCTGGCCTTCTGGTTCCAGGGCAGGGTGCCCACAGCGACCCCCCTGCCCCACCAGGCCGTCGTGGAAGCCTGGTTCCAGGCCGACGGGGCAACGGAAGCGAAGCAGATCGGGCGCTGGTCCGTGCTCCCCTAGCGCTGGTCCGACCCGGTCGCTTCTAACAGCGCTAGGCCGCCTCTGCCTCAACCTTGCGGTACTTCCTGGGCAGCCAGGGGTCCTTGGCCAGCCCCACCGCGCACAGGCCCTGGATCACCCGCCAGGACAGGTCCTGGCCGCCATCCAGGGCGTGCCGCGCGCTGCGGGGGTAGCGGTGGTGGCCGTTGTGGTAGCTCTCGCCGTTCGTGAAGATGGACATCCACCACACGTCCCGCGACCAGTCGCCCGTGGGGAAGGGCTGCGTGCCGAAGGCCGGCCAGTGGCAGACACTGTTCACGGACCACGAGGTGTTGGTCAGGAAGACGTGCACACACCACAGCCACAGGATGCCCCAGGGGCCCGCCACCAGCCAGGCCAGGGCCAGCTGGGCCGCGAAGAGGGCGGGCATGCCCAGGGGCACGTCGAGCACCCGCATCAGCCGCTCCTTCTTCAGGTCCGGGCACAGGCTGACCCAGTCGGCCTTGCGCAGGCCCAGCAAGCGCTGCACGTCGTGGACCAGGATGGTGGCCTGCTGCCCGAAGCCGGACAAGGCGAACAGGATGGCGAGCACGGGGTTGCGGGTGCCGATGAGCCAGCCGCTGTGGCCGTACCAGAAGCCCTTGGTGGGGGTGTGCGGATCCTCGTCCGAGTCCGACCTGGTGTGGTGCAGGCGGTGCAGCCCCACCCACATCATGGGCGAGCCGCCGTGCATGGCGCCGAGCAGCGTGAAGAACCAGCGCACCGGCAGGACCGGCACGAAGGCGCGGTGGGTGAGCAGGCGGTGGTAGCCCACGGTGTTGCCCAGGCCGAGCGCGTTGACCGCCAGCAGCCAGGTGCCGACGAACAGCAGGACGTGGGTGGGGTTCATCGCGCCTCCGCGCGGCAGGGATAGCCCACGATGGACGGCGTGGTCCACCGGTCAGGCTAAAGGGGCCCCTCTCCTCCCTCCCCCCCTGCAAATCATGATCTGGATCCACCCCGCCCTCGGCCTGACGGCCGCGCTGCTGACCATCTGGATGGGCCTGGCCGGCATCAACAGCCGCAAGCGGCGCCCCGCGGCGCTGACGGCTCGGCGCCTGCACGGGCGGGTGGCGCCCTGGGCCGGGCTCCTCGTCGGCCTGTCCGCCCTGCTGGGCACAGCCAGCGTCTACTGGCTGCGCGACGACCTGAAGCTGGCCGGTGGCTGGCACTTCCGCATCGGCTGGTCGGCAGCCCTGCTCTCCCTGGCGGTCTGGATCCTCTCCCGCAAGCTGCGGAGCTGGTCCTGGGCGCCCCGCCTGCACCTGTGGCTGGGCCTGGCCCTGGTCGGGTGCGCCTTCGCCGTCGCCTTCCTCGGCCTGGACATGTTGCCATGACGCCGACCCTGTCCCTGCTCCTGGCCCTGGGGCCCTCCCTGCTCGGCTGCTACGCCTTCCCCTGCGGAAGCTACGATCTGCAGACGGGTGGGGTCTTCGACCGTGTGCAGGGCCTGCTGGTCGACGGGGACCCCAAGAGCGACTCCGACCTGGTCGACGTCGATGGGCGCTACCACGAGCAGTGCGGCCGGGACTGGGGCACCATCGGCGCCTGGGACCCCGACGGGGACGGCCGGGCCCACATCGACTTCGCCGTCTCCGACCACGCCCTGATCCGGGCCGGCCACAGCAGCCCCATCGAGCTGCAGCTCCAGGTGCCCCTGGAGTGGTTGTACCCCGGGGAGACCGCGACGGTGCCCGACCTGCGGGGCACCGCAAAGCTCAGCGACAGCAGCGGCGCCTGGATGGCCCCCGCCAGCCTGGTGGAGGGCACGCTGGAGGTCCTGGACGGCAAGGGCTACGACAACCCCTGCGGCGCAGACGGGCTCACCGTGGGCGACGGGCCGGTCTTCACCCTGCGCTGGGACCTGCGCTGGGACGACGGGGCCGACGTCTCCTACACGGCCCAGGGCAGGGATCGGATCTGGATGGACGCCTTCGGTTCGCCGGACTGCACCGGCTACTGATGCACAATCCGAACACCGTTAGGTAGAGCCCGACGATCTAGCGCTGCATCAGCCCGAAGCGCCGCAGGTAGTGCTGGAAGTCGGGCTGGATGTCCTGCTCGTCCATGTGGGCGGCGGAGAAGGGCGGCCGGGCCGGGTCGAAGGCCGGGTCCCGCGCACCCTGGGGCCAGTCGGCCCAGCAGATGGCGGCTCGCCCCAAGGCGACCATGTCCGCGCCCAGCTCCAGCACGCGGTCGGCCTCGGCGCGGCTCCAGATGTGGCCGGCGGCCACCAGGGGCAGGTCCCCCACGACGGCCCGGAACAAGGGAAGGGGGTGCTGATCGGGGCGCTTCCGGGTGTTGGCGAAGGAGTCCCACAGCGACAGGTGCAGGAAGTCGGCGCCCTCGGCCGCCAACCAGGTGGCGACCTGCAGGCTGTCGTCCAGGTCCAGGCCCTGTGCCTGGCCGCCGGCCTCGGGCGACAGCCGCACGCCGACCAGGAAGTCCCGCGGGACCGCCGCCCGCACCGCAGCCAGGGTCTCGCGGAGCAGCCGGGCCCGGCCTTCCAGGTCCCCGCCCCAGCGGTCGGTGCGCGGGTTCTGGGTGTGGGAGAGGAACTGGCTGAACAGGTAGCCGTGGGCCCCGTGCAGCTCGACACCGGCGAAGCCCAGGCGGGCGGCCCGCACGGCGGCCTGTCGGAAGGCCACGATGACGCCCTGGAGGTCCGCCTCGGTGGCGGTGCGGGGCGGGACGAAGCTGGCGCCGTCCTCCGTCCAGGTGCTGGCGCTCCAGGTGGGCAGGCCGCTGTGCTCCTGCGAGGCCCGAGCCCCGCCGTGGAAGAGCTGCACGACGCCCAGGGAGCCAGCCTCAGCCAGGTCCGGACCCAGGCCGGTCAGCGAGGCCTCGTGGGCGTCGCTGCACAGGCCCAGCTCACCGGGCCAGGCCTTGCCCTCGGGCGAGACGTAGACGGCGCAGGTCTCGGTGACGCCGTAGCCGCGCCGGGCCCGGCCCAGCAGCCAGTCGCGCTCCTGCTCGGACAGGGTGCCGTCGGCGTGCGACTGCAGGTTGGTGAGCGGGGCGAGCCAGAGCCGGTTGGGCGTCTGGACCCCGTTGGGGAAGCGCAGCGGACGGAAGAGGAGGGGGGTGGACATGAGCGCGAAGCTCGACACCGACCCGCCCGGCGGCAAGGCCCGGCCCCCACCCGGGGGCGCTCAGCGGGCCTCGGTCCGGATGTGCAGCAACCCGGCGCAGCGGCCGCCGAAGGTGTTCTCCAGGGCCGTCCGGTCGCGCTCCAGGTCCGCGTAGCGCTGGGCCTCCCGGTCCAGGGCCGCCAGGGACAGCTCCAGCTCGCGGCGGTGGGCGGCGAGGGCCGGGTCCTGGAAGGCCGGCATGTGTGCGATCTGGTCGCCCAAGATGCCGGAGTACTCCAAGGCCGCCTGGGCCTTGCTCTCGACCGTGGTCGCCTCCTCGTAGCGGCTGCGCTGAGAGGCGATCATCGCGGGGTTCGCCCCCGCGGCGACCAGCTCGGCTACGATGCCCTGGTTGCTGCCCATGGCCCGCTCCAGCACCAGGCCCTGGCTCTTCTCGGCTTCGCTCAGGTGCACCATCTGGTTGGCGACCCGCTGGCCCTGGAACCAGGTCAGGCTGAAGACCAACAGGAAGGGCACCCCCCCATACTGGACGGCCTTGGCCACGCCGTAGAGCGTCGCGCGCGCCATGGTCCAGAACAGCTCCCCCATCATCTGCGAGGCGTCGCGGGCGTCCATGCCCTCGGTCTCGGGCAGCGGGGGCGGCGGCTGCGCCGGCTCTGGCTCCGGGTCCCGGTCCGGGACCTCTTCGGTCTCGCCCGTCTCGCCGGTCTCGTCGGTCTCGTCGGTCTCGTCGGTCTCGTCGGTGCCCAGCGTGTCGACGTCGAAGGTCGGGGCGCTGCGGGGCCCGCGGGCCGCGTCCGTGGGTGGGTCCTCCCCCAGGTCCAGGCCCTCCAGGGCGGGGGCCAGGGTCGGGGCAGGGGTGGGCAGGGTCGAGGGCAGGGTGGTCGCCGCCGCGGCCGCGGAAGAGGTGAAGACCGACCGAGGATCGGCCTCTGGCTCCGGCTCGGCGAAGACGGCGGGGGCCGGGACCAGGTCGGCGTCGTCGTAGAGGGCCTGGGCGAAGGCGCGGCAGTCCTGGAAGCGGGCCCCGCGGTCCGGCGACAGGGCGCGACCGATGGCCTCGCACACCGCCAGCGGCGTCCCCGGCACACGCTCATCCAGGGCCGTATAGGTCCCCGAGGCCGTGCGGTTCATGGTGTCCAGCATGTTCGACCCGCGAAATGCCGGCTCACCCGCAATCATCTCGTACAGGATGGCTCCCAGCGCGAAGACGTCGGCCCGGTGATCGACGGCGGCCGAGTCGGAGATCTGCTCGGGCGCCATGTAGCCGGGCGTGCCCATGGTCACGCCGGCCCGGGTCATGCCCGGCTCGCTGTCCTCTCGCAGCAGCTTGGCGATGCCGAAGTCCGTCACCTTGGCCACGACGCGGTCCTGCTGGACCGTGAGCAGGATGTTGGCCGGCTTCAGGTCGCGGTGGGTGACCCCCGCCGCGTGAGCCGCCCCGACCCCCGCCAGGACCTGCCGGAAGGTCGCCAGCGCGTCCTCCAGGCTCATGGGGCCGCCGGCCAGGGCCTCCTCCAGGCTGAAGCCCTCGACGTACTCCATGAGCAGGCCGATGCCACCCTCGTGCTCGACCACGTCGGTGACCGAGACGACGTTGGGATGCTGCAGGCGCGCCTGGATCCGCCCCTCTTGCAGCAGGCGCCGGGCCATGGACGGGTGGCTCAGGCGCAGCAGCTTCAGCGCGTGGATGGTCAGCAGCTGCGTGTGGCGCACCTGGTAGACGGTCGCGATCCCGCCCTGCCCGAGGGTACGCAGGATCTCGAAGCGCCCGATGCGGGTCCCTGGTTCCATCTGCCTGCCTGGGGTCTGCCTGCCTGGAAGGCGGCAAGCCTAGCCCGTGGCAAGCCTCGATGTGGCACCCGGGGCGCTATTCGGCCGGCAGCGCGGGCAGGGCCGCCAGCGCGCCCTGCAATGCGTCGTGGGCGACCTGGGCCTCCTCAGAGAGCGCGCCAGCGACCAGCAGATCATGCTGCTCCAGCGGGTCCTCCTGCAGATCGTACAGCTCCTCGCCGCGCGCCTGCACGGACAGCAGCTTGTAGTGGCCATCACTCATCGCCCGGCCCTGGTGGTCGGCGTCGGTGCGCGGCCCGAAGATCTCGGCCAGGACCGTGCTCCGCTGGGGCGCCGCCTGGGGATCCTGGAGGTAGGGGAGCAGGCTGGCCGCGTCCAGGTCCAGCCCCGTCGTGGCGGCGGCCCGGTCGGCACCGGCCAGGTCCAAGATGGTGGCGAAGAGATCCAGGCTCTCCACCGGGGCGTCCACCCGGCGCCCCGGGTCGACCACATCGGGCCCCGTCACGAAGAGCGGCACGTGCACACCGCCCGCGTACAGGCTGGCCTTGGCGTGGTCATTGGGCACGAAGCCCTGGTTGACCAGGCCCGCCGTGCCGTTGTCCCCCAGGTAGATGATGTCGGTGTTGGCCATGACCGAGGGGTCGATGCCATCGAGCAGGCGCCCGATCTCGCTGTCCATGGCCTGCACCATGGCCTGGTAGTAGCGGGCCGGCCGCGCGGTGATGTCGTCTTCGGTGCCGCTGAGATCGTCGTAGCCCTGCAGGCTGGTCGGAGGCAGGTGCAGCGGCGTGTGCGGGGCGTTGAAGGCCACCCACAAGACCCAGGGCGTGTCCTGCTGACCCTGGATGAAGGAGAGGGCCTGGTCCACGGTCCGGGTCGTGGCGTAGGTGCTGACCGGCGTGGTGGTGCCGTCCACGACCTCGTCCCAGGCGTAGTAGTCGGGGACCTCGCCCAGCAGGGCGCCGGCGAAGTGGAGCCAGCCGGCCAGGTTGGGAGAGGCCGGGTCCGAGCCCAGGTGCCACTTGCCGACCATGCCGCTGGCATGGGGGGCGCCGCCCAGGGCCAGGGCCGCAGGCAGGGAGCGTTCGCCCGCGTCTAGCGCTGTAAGGACGTCGTCGTCCTGGGCCTCGCCGACGCCCGTGCGCCAGCCCTCGCGACCCGTGAGCATGCCGGCCCGGGTGGGGGAGGAGACCGGCGCGGACCAGGCATGGTCGAAGGCCACGCCCTGGGCGCACAGGCGCTGCAGCCGCGGCTGGGGAGCCCGAGCCACGCCCTGGTCGGGGTAGCAGGCGCTGATCTCGACGCCGATGTCGTCGGACACCACGAGCAGCACATTGTGCGGGCCGGGGGTCTCGACCGCGCTGTCGTCGCCGGTCGGCTGCTTGCCGGTACAGGCCAGCAGGGCGGTCAGGACCATGGGGAGCGTGAAGGGGAGCACCAGCGCGACCTCCGGCCGCCCACCGTAGCCGGCGAGCGAGCTTGTGGCTGGATCTACCGGTGGGACCCGGAACGCTATCCAGGGTTGCGCGGGTCGCGCAGGTGCGCCGAGCGGCCACCGGCGAGGATCCCGATGCCAGCGGGCCGGGTGAGGCATGGCACGGGCCTCGCACTGAGGGGCGGCAGCAGGACCGACCCCCCGGTCCCCTGGAGCCCCGCCATGACGCCGCTGCTGACCCTCGGCCTGCTCTTGTCCACCCCCGCCCGAGCCGACCTGGACGTAGCCTTCGTCCTGGACACCACCGGCTCGATGTCGGGCGAGATCCGCGAGGCCAAGACCCGGGTGCAGGAGCTGTCCCAGGCCCTGCGGGCGGCCCGCCCCGGCGAGACCATCCGCATCGGGGTCGTGGCCTACCGGGACCTGGGCGACGCCTACCTGACCCTGGTCTCGCCCCTGGACGCCGACCTGGCCCCCACCCAGCGCTTCCTGGCTGAGCTCGAGGCCAACGGCGGCGGCGACGGGCCCGAGGACGTGCGGGAGGGCCTGCGGGTGGCCCTGCAGGAGCTGCAGTGGTCCCAGGCGGCCGAGAAGCAGGTCTTCCTCATCGCCGACGCCCCGGCCCACACCGACTACACCGACGTGCCCACCCTGGAGGCCCTCGCCGACGAGGCCAACACGCGCCGGATCGTGATCAACGCCATCGGCTGCCGCTCGTTGTCCCCCGAGGGCATCACCCAGTTCCGGACCCTGGCCTATGGCACCGAGGGCCAGTACCACCACATCGGCCGGGTCGAGGCGGACGCCGGCGGGCTGGCCGACGCCATGCTCCAGACCCTGGCCCCGGCACCGGCACCCGACGGCCCCCTGACGTCCCTGGCGGTGTACCCGAGCCAGGACCGCCCTGCGTCGGCGGCGCCTGGCCCCTTCGAAGGCGGCGTGCTGGTGCGCCTGGGCGACTGGCTGAACCCCCTGGCCCGCGTGCCCGAGCAGCCGGGCCAGGCCTGCTCCTTGTCCGTGATGTTGCCGCCGGGCATGGCCCTGAGCGCTCCGCCCCAGGTCGGCCTGGGCGCCGCCCGCATGCACGTCCAGCTGACCCTGGGCGCCGGCCCGGGTGTCCGCTCGGTCTGGGAGCTGGAGCGCTGCGTGCCGGCCTCCACCCCCGTCGAGACCGTCCTGAACTGAGCCGCCTGAACTGAGCCGCCTGAACTGAGCCGCCTGATGAGAACGGAACTGGAGACCACCATGTCGCGCACCGCATCCCTCCTCGCCCTGCTCGGACTGGCCGGACTGGCCTCCTCGGCCGCCTTCGCCCAGGACAACACCGCCGCCGGTCTGTTCACCGAGGCCCGCCAGCTGCCGCTGGTGAGCCAGTCCCTGACCGTCCAGGTGCGGGGGGACGACGCCACCGTCCACATCACCCAGGTCTTCGCCAACGACGGTGGGCCGCTGGGCCAGGCCGATCTGCTCACCTACCTGCCCCAGGGCGCCTCGGTCGATGCCTTCGGCTTCTGGACCCAGGACCGCTACCTGGAGGCCGGCCTGAAGGAGCGGGAGGAGGCCCACGCGGCACACGCCGCCGCCGCCGCCGAGGGGCGGGCCACCGCCATCCTGGACACCGAGGGCAGCCTGAGCCGCTTCTCGGTCTTCCCGGTCGAGGGGGGCAGCCTGAAGCAGGTCGAGACCACGCTGTCCGTGCCCGTCGAGGTCGAGGGCGGGCGCCGGGAGCTGCGGCTGCCGGTGGACCGCTTCCTGGGCCAGGCCGGGCCGACCTCGACCGTGACGGTGGACATCCGGACCGATCGCCCCCTGGCCGAGCTCGGTCTGTCCCCCTCCGGCGCCGAGGGCACACAGGCCCACATCCTGGCCCGCGACACCCAGAGCGCCCTGCTCGTCACCACCACCCGCCAGCCCCTGGTCCTGCACTGGCAGGAGGAGGCCCCGCCCCTGGACCTGCTGGCCCAGCTCGTGGACACCCCCGACGGGGCCGCCTTGGGCCTTCGGATCGGCCTCAACGACAGTGGCTTGAGCGGCAGTGGCTTGAGCGACAGTGGCTTGAGCGACAGTGGCTTGAGCGACAGTGGCTTGAGCGACAGTGGCTTGAGCGGCAGTGGCCTCAGCGGCAGTGGCCTGAACCGTCCCGACCCGGACGGCGTGCAGCGCCTGGTGCTGCTGGTCGACGGCAGCACCTCCATGGTGCGCCGCCGCGGCGCCATCGCCCAGGTGATGGAGCGGATCCAGGACGACGCCCGGGTGCCCTTCCTGGCCCGCACGATCGTGGACGGTCACAGCCTGACCGGCCTGGACCTGGACGCCGGTCACCGCACGACCTGGACAGAGCTGAAGGCCGCGGTGGCCGCCGAGGGCTGCGGGCCCACCGTGCGCTGCGTGGTGCTCACCGACGCCCAGCTCCCCGACCTGGCCCAGGCCGAGGGCAGCCCGGCCGAGCTGCTGGTCCTGGCCGATCCCCAGGAGGCGACCTTCTTCGCCAGCAACCTGCCGCCGCGGGCCGCGGTCTACCAGCCCGGGGTCGAAGCCCTTGCCCGACTGCGCAGCCAGGTGGACGAGGCCGTGCTGCCCGTGCTCGACATCACGGAGCTGCGCCTGAACCGGACCTCCGTGCTGCCGCTGGGCCACGGCCCCTGGCGGGTGGCCGAGGGTGGGCTGCTGCGCCTGCACGCCTTCGTCGACGCGAAGCCCGGCGACACCCTGGAGCTGTACGGAAGCCTGGGCGGCCAGCCGATCACCCGCAGCCTGGTCCTGGGCGAGGCCGGCGAGGGCGGCGAGGGCGGGCTTCGACTGCGCCGCGCCGCCTACCGCGACCTGCTGGCCGAGCTGCTGCGGGGCTGGAAGGACCAGCCCGACGAGACCGCCCAGCAGCGCATCGTCGAGCTGAGCCTGCGCGAGGGCATCCCGACGGCCTTCACCAGCCTGCAGGTGGACGATCCCGAGCTGTCCCTGGCCTCGATCAAGCCGGGAGATCCGGTCCTGCGTGTGCCGGCGAGCCCCGGCGTCACCGATGTCGTGGCCTGGTACCCCTTCGGCGAGCGCCGCCGCCTGGTCCGCGATCCCGGGGGCGATGGCGACTTCAGCGACCGCTTCCTGGTGCCGCGCTTCTGGGAGGAGCGGGCCTACCGCGTGGAGGTCTTCTCGCGCCGGGCCGACGGTCGGGTCGAGCAGAAGAGCACCTGGTACAGCCTGGACGAGGCCGCGCCCCAGGTGGGCCTGCACCTGGACGGTGGCCGGCTGCGGGTCGACACCGGCGCCGCCACGCCCGACATCGGCGCGGTCGAGATCCACGGGCCGGCCAGCGTGCGGCGGCTGGGCCTGGACACCGACAGCCCGCTGGCCCTGGCCCAGGACTGGTCGGTGCCCGTGGCCGAGCTCCCCGAGGCCTTCACCGTCGTCGTGCGGGACCGGGCCGGCAACACCACGCGCCTGCCGGTGACCCTCACGGACGGGGCCCTGGGGGTCCAGCCGGCGAGCCGGGTCATGAGCGCGGCCCCGGTCCTCCCCATGGAGCACCCCGACATGCAGGCGGGCGCCGGACCCATGCGGGTGGAGGGTGCCCGCACCGTAGTCCACCTGGCGCGACGCAGCCTGAGCTTCGACTCGCAGGAGCTGCACCTGCGCTCGCTGCGCCTGACGGCCGCCCTGGACCTGGGCGACGAGCTGTACCTGGGCACGCAGGGGGGCGACCTGCTCCAGGTGCGCTGCACCGCGGGGAGCTGCGCCGCGACGGCCCTGGACACGGGCGCTCCCGAGCACCCGATCACCGGCCTGGCTGCCCTGTCGGGCGGGCGGGTCCTGGTGGGGGTGCTGGGCGCCGGCCTGCGGGAGATCGCGGCCGACCGCGTAGGCCCCAGCCCCCTGCGGGTGGGCAGCCGCTTCATCACCGGCGTGGGCGCCGCCCCGGGTGGGGACCTGCTGGTCGGCACCGCCACCAATGGCCTGTGGCGCATCGTGGACGGTCGCCCGATCCGGACCCGCTTCCCCCACGACCACGTGGCCGCCCTGCACATGCCCGGCGATCCCCTGGCCGCCCGCCCCGTGCCGGACGTCACGGTGGACAGTGGCTTCGGGCGCTTCCTGCGGCTGTCGCGGGACCGCTTCGAGTGGCAGGACCCGGGCCTGAACGAGCTGGGCACCGGCTCCTCGGACCTGGTCGATCTGTGTGCGGTCGGGGACACGATCTACGCGGCCGGCTTCGACAGCGGCCTGTGGCGCCTGGGTCCCGAGGGAGAGCTGGGCCCCGTCTCGCTGCGCTTGTCCCCCGACGAGGCGCGGATCAACGCCCTGGCCTTCTTCGACGGCGCGCTGTGGCTGGGCACCGAGGGCGGCCTGCTGGCGCTCGACACCGACCACCCCGAGGCCGGCGTGCGGCGGGTGCTGCCCGGCGCGGTCCACGACCTGGACGCCGGCACCCACGGCCTGGCCGTGGCCAGCAGCAAGGGACTGTTCGTCGTGGACGGTGCAGGCGCCCGCCGCGTGGACCTGGCCGGCCCCCTCAGCCGCCCGCTGGTGGGCTCCGGCCGCTTCCTGAGCGTGGCCTGGCACCAGGGCGCCTTGTACGCCGGCAGCCTGGACGGGCTCGTGCGCCTGGACGCCGCCGGCTCTCCCGTCGCCGAGGCCGCTGCCGTGCCCGTCCCGATCACCGTCGCCGACGGCCTGGGGGCCGGCTGGATCACCGCGCTGCGCAGCGACGGGGATCGCCTGTGGGTCGGCACCTATGCCGACGGTCTGTGGACCATCCGGCGCGGCCGCGTCCAGCCGGTCGCCGAGCTGGCCGGTCAGTGGGTCCCGCCCCACGCGCTGGCGGCCCTGGGCGATGAGCTGTGGGTCGGCGGCCTGGGCATGCCCGCCGTGCGCATCGACCGCGACGGCAAGGCCGTGGCCATGGACCTGCCGGTCCGCGACGTCAACGCGGCGCTGCCCGGTCCCGACGGCGGCATGCTGCTGGCGACCAGCGACGGGCTGGTGCGGCTGCCACCCCAGGGCGTGGCCCGGCGCTGAGCCCCGGGGTCGGGACGGGGGGTCGTATTGCCCCCCCCTCCCGGCCAGGGCTACGACTGCCGACCGGGGCCGGTCCCGGTCCCACGCCGACGCCTTCGCCGCCGCCTCCGCGGAGCAACCCGCATGAGAGACGCCCACCAGCAGGCGCTGCTCGACGCGGCGGCGCGACTCGGTCTCGGCGCCGAGGACCTGCTGCCCGCCTGGGGCATCGACGCGGTGCGCTACCACCTGGGCGAGCGCGAGCTGATCAGCATCGATGGGCGCATCAACGTCGGCCTGTCCCACACCCAGGTCCAGCTCTGCCTGAGCAAGCCCGCCACGCGGGCGATCCTCCAGGAGCTGGGGCTGCCGGTGCCCACCGGCCTGCTGCTGCCCGGCGCCTCGCCCGCGGCCCTCGCGGCCCTGGTGGCCGCCGGCCCCGTGGTCTGCAAGCCCCCGGACGGCGAGTGGGGCACCGACGTGGTGATGGGCCTGGTCACGGTGGCAGCGGTCCTCGACCACGCCGCCCGGCTCGGCGGCAGCGCCCTGGTCCAAGAGCAGGTGCAGGGGCAGGATCTGCGGCTCCAGGCCCTCGGGGGGCGGCTGCACGTCGCCTGCGTGCGCGAGCCGGCCTCGGTGGTCGGAGACGGCGAGCAGCCCCTCGCCGCCCTGATCGCGGCCCGGGCGCGAGAGGTCGCCGCCCTGAACCCGGACAACCGGCTGGAGATCGACGCCGAGACCACCGGCCTGCTGGCCGCGCAGGGCCTGGACCTGAGCGACGTGCCCGAGGTGGGCCGGACCGTAGTGCTCAAGCGGGTGTCGAACCTCTCCAAGGGCGGGCGGGCCATCGACGTGAGCGAGGAGCTGCACCCGGTCTACCGGGAGTGGGTCGCCGCCATCGGGGCGCGCCTGGGCCTGGACTTCTTCGCGGTCGACGTGGTCACGACCGATCCCACAGCCGATCCCACAGCCGATCCCACAGCCGATCCCACAGCCGATCCCACAGCCGATCCCACAGCCGATCCGGCACCGGCCGGTGCGCGGATCCTCGAGATCAACGCGCCTTGCCAGTGGCTCGCCCACACCTTCTCGGAGCGGCGGTCCCACGATCTCGCGGCCCAGATCCTCCGCCACCTCTTCCCCGCGCTGCGACAAGGAGCCCCCTCATGATCCCGGAAGCCCTGCGGCCCCCGCGCCTGGACGCGCCGTCCCGGGAGCAGCTCTGGCGCTACTTCGAGACCAGCTGGATCCGCTACGAGTGGCTGTTCGGCGCGGTCACTGGCGACGACCAGGTCCTGGGGCGGCAGCCCCACCCCTTCCGCAACGCCCTGGCCTTCTACTACGGCCACACCGCCGCCTTCACCGTGCAGAGGCTCCGCATGACGGGCCTGCTGGATGGGCCGGTCGACGCCCGGCTCGACCTGGGCCTGGAGCGCGGGGTGTGGCCCACCCACGCCGACGAGATCCGCGACCACCAGGCCTGGCCCGCCGTGACGCAGCTGCGTGCCTACCGCCACGAGGTCCACGGCCGCGTGCAGGCGGTCATCGAGCGGGCCGACCTCAGCGCTCCGATCACTGCCGCGGACCCGCTGTGGGCCCTGCTCATGGCCATCGAGCACGAGATCATCCACTTCCAGACCTCCGTCCCCCTGCTGCGCCAGGTGCCCCTCCCCCTGCTGTCGCGGCCCCCGGGCTGGCGAACCGGCCCCACCGCGGACCCGGTCCCCAGCCCGAGCTGGGTCGGGATCTCCGGAGCGACGGTCCACCGGGGCCGCACCTCGACCGAGGCGCGCTCCTTCGGCTGGGACAACGAGTACGGCCCGGTGACACAGGACGTGGCCGACTTCCGCGTCCGCAGCCACCCGATCACCAACCAGGAGATGCTCTCCTTCGTCGAAGACGGTAGCTACGAGGACGCCCGGCTCTGGCGCACCGCCGAGGCCGAGGCCTGGTTCCAGGAGCTGGCCCCGCGCCACCCGGCCGCCTGGGTGCCCGGGGACGGCGGCTTCCGCTATCGGGCGATCTTCGACGAGTTGGAGCTGCCCCTGGCCTGGCCCGCCCTGGTCAACCGGCACGAGGCGGCCGCCTTCGCCGCATGGGCCGGGGCCCGCCTGCCCACCGAGCCCCAGTTCCATCGCCTGCTCGCCCTGGACCTGGACGCGACGGACCCGGTCCTGGATCGGCAGCGCCACAACGTCGACCTGCGCTGGGGCTCACCCGTGCCGGTCGGCACGCTCCCCGAAGCCATCGGTCCCAGCGGGGTCGAGTACCTGGGCAACGTGGCCTTGTGGGCGCACGAGGACTTCAGCCCCCTCGACCCGGCCCGGTTCCGCAGCCACCCCTGCTACCCCGACTTCTCCGAGCCCTGGTTCCGTGGGGACCACGGGGTGCTGCTCGGCGCGGGCTTCGCGGCCGGCGGGCACCTCTGCCAGGTCGCCCAGGTGCGTGACTTCATGCAGAACCACATGGACCAGATCGCCGGCATCCTGCTGGTCGAGGTGGCGCCGGGAGAGCAGACAAGGGTAGCGTGAAGCCATGCTTCTCCTCACACTTCTGACCCTCCTCGGCTGCACGGGCTCCGGGAAGGTGCCCGGGACCCACGACGACAGCGGTTCGCCAGGCGACGGCGGCACGACAGGCGACGGCGGCTGGCCCACCGACCCGCTGGCGGGGGTGACACGCATGGACGGCTGCCGGCGCCCACCCGACACGCTGATCGCCGCCGCCGCCGAGGGCCTGCGCTTCGCCGTGGTGGGGGACTGGCCGGAGATCACGACGGACAGCAAGGCCGCGCCGGTCCAGCTGGAGCTGGATCTGTCCAAGGGCGCCGCCCTGCTGGAGCGCCTGGGGCCGGACACGCCCTGGGAGGTGGGCTGCGGCAGCATCGAGGAGTGGGCGCCCCTGCCAGACCCGACCAACGAGGTGCTGGAGTCATCGGCCGGTGGGGCGACCCTGCTGCTGGCCCCGGCCCACAGCCAGGGCCTGTTCTGGGAGGGCAGCATCGACTTCCACGGCCTGGAGCTACGCGACGCCGAGGGCGCCATCGTGCTCGAGCTGGACGATGTCCTGGACCTGCGCTTCCTGACCGAGCCGCCGGCCTGAGTGCCCGCCGCCGCCGCGCGCTCACAGCCGCGTCACCGTCACCGACAGGTGGTAGGGGGCCCGGTAGCTGGTGCCGTAGGTGTCGGCGCTCCAGGTGTCCAGGGAGTCCCCCAGGACGTAGCTGTTGCTGTAGGAGAAGCCGACAGCCCGCCCGAAGCCGGCATCGGTGGGCCCGCCGCTGCCGTAGGCGTCGTTTGCGGTGCCGGAGCTGCAGTCGACGGCGGCGCCCAGGGCGTAGTAGCGCCCCGGCACGGCGAGCAGGGCGAGGCCGTCGTCGCGCACCCCCCCGCTGGTCGGCACATCCAGGGGACCGCTGTCCCTCTCCAGGACCCAGCTGTGGGTGGAGGGAGCCGCCGCCGAGAACACGACCAGGTCCACCGTGCAGGTGCCCGAGCTGTTCAGGTCCACCCACAAGGAGCTCAGCGTGCCCCAGTCCGAGGCCTGGACCACATCGGTGATGATGTAGCCGTCCAGGTACTCAGTGCCGCCCGTGGACCCCAGGCCCTGTTCCACCGGGGACCCGCAGCCTTCGCTGTCACACTGGAAGGTGGCACCGTCGCCCGCCTCGTAGGGCAACAAGCCCAGGCCAGCGGTGAGGTCGACCGTAGCGTTGTCGTCGCCGCCGGCAGCGGTCCCGAAGTCGACGTTGTCGAAGCGGGCCGAGGAGCCGGTCCCGACCCACAGCGCGCCGTAGAACGGGTCCAGCGGGTCGTTGCCGGAGACCAGGCCCGCGGCCCCCGCCGTCGAGCCGGCCCAGTCCAGGTCGGCACCCACCAGGCGCATGCCGCTGACGGAGCCGGCGGCCTGGTTGCCGTCCAGGCGGACGTCGGTGAAGGACACCGGGATGGGGCTCGTGGCCGCGAAGGCCTGCACGTCCACACCGCCCGCGTGCTCGCCGCCGTCGGCGTCCCGCACGGTCACTCGCGTCCAGTCGTGGGCCCCGTCCATGAGCAGGGCCCCGCCGCCGCTGGTCGAGGCGGTGGTGTCGTGGATGAGCACATCGGACAGGGTGGTGTCGCAGCCAAGGCTGAACAGTCCGCCCCCGAGATCGGCGCTACCGCCGGACAGCTCCACATGATCGACGACCAGCGCGCTGTCCGCCTCACAGGACAGGCCACCGCCCGCCGTGGTGGACAGTCCGGTGCTCATCACCCCGGCCCCCCCCATGATGGAGAGATCCCGCACGCTCAGGGTGATGCCATCGGTCCGCGTCCAGAGACCCGCGCCTGCACCCTCGGCGCGCAGGACCACGCCCTCGCCCACACCGACTACGGTGAGGTCGGCCTGGGCTGCGACGGTGGCGTCCCATGTGCCGGGACACAGCGACAGCGTGCCCGCCGCAGGGACGGCGACCGCCAGGGGCGTGCCCTCGTCCCCCGCCAGGCGGGCGCTCCAGTCCTCGACGCTGCCGTCCTCTCCCTCCCAGGTGGCCAGGCCGTCTTCGGTGGTGGTGGGATCGCAGTCGTCGTCCCGCCCATCGCAGCCCTCGACCGCCCCGGGGTGGACCTGGCTGTCGGTGTCGTCGCAGTCTCCGACCAACTCGACGCTGCCCGCAGGCGCCGTGCAGGCCTGGACCGCTCCCAGCCCCGCGCTGTAGCCGTCCCCGTCCGCGTCCGCGTACCAGGTGCCGGCGTCGGCCGCGCCCAGGTCCACGGTGCCGTCACAGTCGTCGTCGATGCCGTTGCAGACCTCGGTCGCGGCGGGGTTCACCGCGGCGTCGCCGTCCTCGCAGTCCCCGCCGACCGCCACGGTCCCCGCCGGCTGGAGACAGGCCTGCACCGCGGTCGCGCCGTAGCCATCGCCGTCGCCGTCGAAGAACCAGGTCAGGCCCGTCGATGCGTCCAGGCTGGGGTCCTCGTCGTCGATCTTCCCGTCACAGTCATCGTCGATCCCGTTGCAGACCTCGACCGCGTCGGGCCCCACGCTGGCGTCGAAGTCATTGCAGTCGGTCATCGAGTCGTAGCCGTCCCCGTCCCGGTCCTGGGGCCCCTTGTCCTCGCCCCCGCAGGCCGGCAACAAGGCGAGCAGGCTCAGGACAGGAAGCACGGGCAGCACCGCCAACGCGGGCAGTCGCGCGCGCATACGCACCTCGTCTCAGGCGGAACGGCGACGTCGCAGGGCGACCAGGCCCACGCCCGGAAGCAGGAAGAAGAGCGCCCCGGCCGGGCGGTTGCAGCCACCCCGGTTGGAGATGACGGTGCGCATCTCGTCGGTGCCACCGTCCAGGCCGAAGACCACGTCGGCGGTGTGGACCTCGGGCATGCTGAGCGTCTCGAAGCGTGTGACCCAGCCGGCGTCGCTGTCGATGCCGATCACCGAGGGGTCCACGGGCCCGGCGAAGACCGTGGCGAAGCCCTGGTCCTGCCCGATGCTGGCCAGGGTCTCGGGCCAGGCCGAGTAGCGCATGTAGTCGGGCTCTTCGCCCTGGTCCCAGACGCTGGGGAGCTCGACCTCGGTCCAGCCGGCCGTGATGCGGGCCCGCTGCTGGCCCCGGACGTAGAGCACCGTGTGGGTCAGGCCCTGCATGCCGTAGCGGGCCATGCGGGCGGGCCACTCGACGCGGGCCCCCTCGTAGCTGATGGCGATGCCCGGCAGCTCGAAGGCCTCGTCGTCGCTGGTCGCTTCGTGGTCCGACTGCAACGCGACGGCCACGAACTGGTAGCCGCCGTCGTCGATGTAGGCCTGCAAGCCGTCGACGGAGGTGCCGAGCTCCCAGCCGTGCCCCGTCAGCCAGTCGGTGAGGGCCGTGGTGTCGGTGGCCTCCAGCACCATGTAGGCGTAGGTCCCGGTGAAGCCCTGGGCGACGACGTCCACGCCGGTGGTGCCTGTGTCGCCCAGCCCGCCGGACTTGTCGGCGCCCCCGCAGCCGGTGTGGCGGATCTCCTTGAGATCCTCGTCGGCCTTCGTCTCGGCGCGCAGCCCGTCGAAGTCGGCCTGGCTGTCCTGCAGGTCGAGGAAGGCGCCCGGGATGGGCAGGACCCAGCCGAAGTCGGCCGCCGCCCCGGCGTAGATCACCTTGTAGTCGACCTGGACCTGGCCCGGACCGGGGGTGAAGATCGCCTCGAAGGTGCGCTGCTCGGCCAGCTCGCCGGGCTTGTGGAAGAAGCCGCCGCAAGCCTGGGCCGGACGCAGGAGGAGGGCGCAGGCGGCGAGACCGCTCAGCGCAATGAGGGACCAGGCCAGGGTCGAGGCCAGGCGCATATGTGCTCCGATGGGATCCGTGCCGAGGCCCAGTCAAGCACGGTTCGTGGGCATCCGCTGCCTCGCGCGGCCGCGCAGCGCCCGCCCCAGGCCCAGGGTCAGCAGGCCCAGGGTCGCGCCCACGCCCAGGGCCGGCCCCCAACGCAGGTACCAGGGCCGGGCCAGGCGGGTCAGGCGCCGGAAGCTGTCGGCGTCCATGGCCGGCATGCCGGCAGCCTGGGCCTGGTCCAGGGCGTCCAGAGCGTCGTTCCAGCGGCCCTCCCGGTAGGCCAGGGCCCAGGCGTGGAAGCCCGTCATGACGTGGTGGGGGGCGAGCCGCTCCAGGTCGGCCACGCAGGCTCGCAACAGCTCCAGATCGTCCTCCTCCATGGCCAGGTGGCAGCGCAGCCGGGCGTTCATGGGGTCGTCGGGGGCCTGGGAGCGGGCCGCCACCAACAGCTCACGCGCCCGGGCGCGGTCCGAGGCCGTGGCCGCCACCCCCGAGGGCACGTCGAGCAGCACATAGGCCAGGGACACCTGGTTCTCGGACCGCGGCGACAGCGCCAGGGCCTGCTCGCAGCGCGGCAGCGCCTCGTCCCGCAGCCCCGCCTCTTGCAGGACGGTGCAGTGGCGCCGCCAGGCGTGATCCAGGGTGGGCTGGAGCTGCGTGACCTGGGCGTAAAGATCGCCGGCCCGGGACAGCTGTCCCAGGTCCCGGGCGGCGGCCGCCTGGGCGAAGAGCGCGGCGGCATCAGGGTCCTGGGCTTGCAGCTCCGCCACGATGCGGTCGGTGTAGGCCTGGTCGGTGTCCGGCGGCGCCCCGACTGGCGGCGACCCGGGGGCGTCGGGCAGCGACGGGGCCGCGGCGGCCGGGCCGGCCAGCCCGAGGACCAGGGGGAGGATCAGGGCGAAGGAGGAGACCAGCACGCAGGCGCCCCGGGACGGAGGGCCGCCTTAGCCCGCCCGCGGCTCAGCCGGCGGAGGGCCGGGCCCTGATGTCGAGCTTGATGAGCACGCTGTCCTTGATGAGATCGTCGGGCTTGCCGGGGTAGGCGACGCCCCAGTCCTGGCGGTCGATCGTGAACTGGGCCGTCAGGTGGGCCTGCCCCTGGCTGAGCTCGAGGTGGGCCGGGAAGCTCAGCGCCTTGTCCACGCCGTGCAGGTGGAGCGTGCCGGCCACGGTGACGCTGCCGGGCTCGGCCGCCGGGGTGATGGCGGTGCTCTGGAAGCTCGCCGTGCCCATGTGCTCCACGTCGAAGAAGTCCGGGCTCTTGAGGTGGTTGGTCAGCTTGGGGGTGTCGGTGAAGACGCTGGCCAGATCGATGTCGACCTGGGTGGAGAGCACCTGGTCCCCTTGCAGCACCAGGCTGCCCGAGAAGGTCTGGAAGCCGCACTGGTGGTCGCGCGTGACCTTGGCGGCCACGAAGTCGATGTGGGAGCCGTCCTGGTCGTAGCGCAGGGTGGCCTGCTCCCCGGGGGCAGCGGGCGCAGTGGGAGCAGCGGGAGCAGCGGGAGCAGCGGGCGCGGCGGGCGCGGCGGGCGCGGCGGGCGCCGTCGGAGCCACGGGCATCACCTGGGCCGCCGGCTGGTGGTCGACCTGAGAGCTGCAGGCGGCGAGGAGCAGGGAGGCCGCGAGGACCAGGGCCGAGGGGAGACGCGACATCAGGCAGCTCCAGGAGGGAAGCGGGCGGCGACGGCAGGCAAGGACCCGACCGAGGCACCGAGGTGCCTGCTGCGGCCCGCCTGTGGGCGACTCCGCCGGTTGGGGGCGCCAGGACACGGGGGGACACGACGCCGATCGGGCACTAACCGGGAAGTCGCCTGCGTCCAATTGGCGCAGCGCAGGTCGAAAAAGATCCGGGCCGGCGGAGGTGCAGGGCCGGCGCAAGCGCGGGCGCTCAGGCCAGGCGGAAGAGGTCGACCTCGAAGAGGCGCGAGCCCTTGGTGTTGAGGAAGAAGCGGTGGCGGGCGCGTCGTCGCCGCACCCTACCCTCCTGCTCCAGGCCCAGCAGGGTCTGCCGCAGCATGTCGAGGGCCGCCTGCTCGGCCGCGACCCCGATCCGGGCCCCGCCCGCCGACTGGAGCTCCGCCGGCAGGCGCTGCCAGAGCTCGCGCACGGTCAGGCCCCCAGACAGGCGACGACGCAGCCCCACGCCGGCCAGGACTGCGAGCAGCGCCTCGGCCAGCTCTGCCTCGCTGGGATCCGCTTCGCCGCCTCCGTCCACTTCTTCTCCGATCACGCGCCTGTCCCCGGCTACGCTATCCCCGACCCTCCCTCCTCGGACCCGCCGTGACCCGCATCGGACTGCTCCTGCTCCTCTTCCTCGCCGCCTGCAAGGACAAGGGCGGTGTCTCGGTCGATGACAGCGGCTCTGATGGCGGCTCTGATGGCGGCTCTGATGGCGGCTCTGATGGCGGCTCCGATGGCGGCGGCGACACCGGCGTCCTGCCGGCCGGCACCCTGGACCTGACTTTCGACCTGCCCGCCACCGGCGCCTGGTACAGCGACGCCGAGCCCCTGGTGGTGCAGCTCATGGTCAGCGACAGCGCCGGTGGCAGCGTCGACGGCGTGGCCCTGCGCTGGAGCGGCGACGCGCTGGGCACGGCCAGCCCCCCCGCGCTCACCGAGGCCAACGGCAGCGCCAGCTTCGAGGTGCTCGGCCTGAGCGCCGGGGTCCACGGCCTGTCGGTGCAGGCCATGCGGGACGACGGCGCCCTGGGCTTCGGCTCGACCGCCTTCGAGCTGGTCACGACCGACGCCGACCACGACGGCTACGAAGCCACGACCTACGGCGGCACCGACTGCGACGACACCGACCCCACGATCCACCCCGGGGCCGAGGAGTACTGCGACGGCGTCGACAATGACTGCAACGGGGTCAAGGACGGGGCCGACGCGGTCGACGTGCCGACCTGGTACCAGGACCTGGACGCCGACGGCTACGGCGTGACCGACCTGGCCGTCCAGGACTGCCAGCAGCCCAAGGACTACGTCCTGCTGCCGGGCGACTGCGATGACGGCAGCGACGCCATCCACCCCGGCGCGGCCGAGGTCTGCAACGGCGTCGACGACGACTGCGACAGCCTGACCGACGACGCCGACCCCGGCCTGCAGACCGGCACGGCGGACGCCTGGTACCCGGACCTGGACCTGGACGGCTACGGCGACTGGGCGGGCTTCACCCTGGCCTGTACGGCGCCCGAGGGCTTCATCAATGTCGGCGGGGACTGCGACGACGGCGACCCGGCCATCCACCCCGGGGCGCCAGAGTACTGCGACGGCCTGGACAACAACTGCAGGGACGGGGTGGACGAGGAGGGCGCCGTCGACGCGCCCACCTGGTACGCCGACGTCGACGGCGACGACTGGGGCCTGCTGGACGAGACCAAGGCCGCCTGCGACCAGCCCACCGGCTACACCGGCCTGCCCGGCGACTGCGACGACACCGACCCGGGCGTGAACCCGGACGCACAGGAGGTCTGCGACGACGGGGTCGACCAGGACTGCGACGGCGGCTGGAGCGGCTGCCAGGGCGAGCTGTTGTCCACGGATACGCGCCTGCTGGGAGAGGCCAGCCTGGACGAGGCGGCCTACTCCTTCCGCCCCATCGGCGACCTGGACAGGGACGGCATCGACGACCTGATCGTCGGCGCGCGCGGGGCTGGCGACAGCCTCGCAACCGACGGCGGCCGGGCCTACCTGGTGCTGGGTCCCATCTCGGGCGAGGTGAGCCTGGCCGACGCCGACGCGATCCTGGAGGGACCGCTGGCCGATGGTCGGGCCGGACGACGCGTGGCGGGCGGCATCGACGCGGACGGCGACGGCGTGGGCGACCTGGCCGTCGCCGGGCCGGGCCAGGCCAGCTGGGGCAGCAGCGTCGGCACGGTCTGCCTGGTCAGCGGCACCGACGCCCTGGCGGGTGGAAGCTCCGGCCTGGATGACGCGCTGCACAGCTTCACTGGCGAGGAGTCCTACGCCTACCTGGGCATCGGGCTGGACCTGGTCGACATGGACCGGGACGGCGCCGGCGACCTGATCATGGGGGCGAGCAACCTCGACGTCGGCGGCAACAACGCAGGCGGCGTCTACCTGTACCGGGGCCCCTTCGGCGCCGGCAGCACCGATCTGCGGGACGGCACCTGGGACGCGCGCCTGCTCGGGGCCGCGGCGGGCGACCTGGTGGGCACCGTGCTCACGGGGCAGGCCGACGTCGACGGCGACGGCAGCCGGGACCTGGTGCTCGGCGTGGCCGAGCTGACGACCGGCAGCACGCACCCCGGCGGCATCGTGGTGGTGCTGGGCACGCCCTCGGGCGAGCTCGACCTGGCCGACGCCGACGCGATCCTGCCCGGCGACGCCGAGGGCGACCTGCTGGGCTCCTCGGTCAGCTCCATCGGGGACGCAGACGGCGACGGCATCGACGACCTGCTCGTCGGCGCGCTTGGCGCAGACGACCTGGGCAGCGCGGCGGGCAAGGCCATGCTGCTCGCCGGGCGCAGCGACCTGGCCTCCCACAGCGGCAGCCCGGCCAGCGAGCTGGCGGTGGCGGTGATCCGCGGCGCGAACAGCAACGAGCAGGCGGGCGCGGGCGGGGCCGGCGGCGGGGACCACGACGGGGACGGCATCGACGACCTGCTGGTCGGCTCGCCCTACGGCGGACCGGGCGGCGATGGCGCCGCGCTGCTCTTCCTGGGCCCGGTCAGCGGCAGCCTGAGCACCGAGGACGCCGACGCCACCTGGTTTGGCGACACGACGACCGCGGGCGTGGGCTTTGGCCTGGCCTTTGGCGGCAACATCGCTGGCGGCCCGGCCGACGCCCTGCTCATCGGCGCCCGCTCGGCCGACCTGGCCGGCACCGACGCCGGGGCCCTGCTGGTGGTGGGCGAGACGGGCCTGTAGGCCCGGCGCGCGGGACGGGGCTGCGGGACGGGAGCCCGCGGGCGCGGCGTGCTACAACCGTGCCCACCATCGTCGCGCCCATGGCGCCCGGAGCCCCCATGTCGGACCTCTCCCAGGCCAAGGCCGGCCAGCTCGACATCGTTCTCGCCACCTGGATCTTCCTGCTCCACGACGCCGGGCACGTCCCGGACGAGGCCTCGCTCTGCGCCGCCATCGACGCCCTGCGCGACGCCCCCGAGGGCGCCGACCCCGACGTCCTGGGTCAGGCGCTGGTGCGCGCGGTCCGCGCCTCGCTGGGCGAGGGCTCGCGCCTGTCGGACGTCTCCGCCTGGCTCTCCCGCATCTACGGCGAGGCCCACGTCAGCACCGACTTCGGCGCCGACCGCGACAGCCGCGTCCAGAGCGCCCGTCGCCACCACTTCGGCTCCTCGCTGCCCTGGCTGGCCCGCATCATCGACCGCTTCCCCGGCGGCGAGGTCGGCGCCCACTGGCTGCTCGTCGAGCGCCTGGACGAAGAGGTCACCTGCATGGACCCCTACCCCTGGGACGAGCTGGACGAGCAGTACCGCCAGCCCCTGGTGGAGTTCCTGGTCAAGTGGGAGCTGGCGGGGGGAGAGGGGATCCGCTTCGTGGGGTGAGGGGCAGGGGCACGGGCTGAGCCCCGGTGGGCCGCGGCGAATTGGCAGGGGAGGGTACCCGCTCTTGCTCGCGGACAGGCCGATGTCGACCGCGACAACCTTGCGGCCGGCCGGGCGCCCGGACCGCCGCCCATGCACCCTGTGACGTTCAGTGGCACGCTCTTGCCCAGGGCCCCACCTCGGAGTAGCGCCGATCCAGCCTCGGGGAAGTCGGCCGCTCCCAGGCCCGACAAGCGGGGACTGGGAGGTTTGTGATGCAAGAGGTCAAGGGTCAGCTCTGGAGCCGCGACACGCGTGAGTCCGGCGCGGCGGGGGTGGTGCGGCTGGTTCGGCTGTCGGCCGACAAGATCGTGATGCTCGGGCAGGGCAGCACGGTGTCCTTCCACGGGCGGGTCTACAGCCTCGATACCAACGCCTAGGTGGAGTTCAAGGTCTACACGGGCTGCCTGGGCAGTGTGCTGCCGGCCGACTCGGGCATCACCGTGGCCCTCGACAACCCGCCACCGGGAGCCAGCAGCCGGCCCTCCGCCACGGTGAGCCTGGGCGACTGGCCCACCCTGATCTACAGCACGAGCCAGCTGACGCTGCACAGCGTTGATGTCGTGCGGATGACGTCCCGATGACGTCCATCCTCATCATCGTCTCATTCCTGGCCGCTTGTGCGCCAAGCTCAGGGCCGATGTCGGGCACCGGTCCGGGGCCCGCCGCTGCACGCCTCACAGGGGGACAGACCTTGGACGACCTGCCGGAGTACGTGTGCTCGCCGCCGCCAGATGATGCGCTCATCTTCAGTGGGATGTACGAGACGGGCTCCCAGGGTTTCTTCGGGCCACCGGCTCAGTACTGGGACGCGGTTCTTGGGATCTCGTCTTGGATCCATGATGCCGGGCTTAACACTTACTTTGCCGGCATCCCGACGATGGAGGTTCCGCAGGAGGGCGCAATTGACTTGGCGATCTTCGAGTCGACGCGCCTGGTGCCGACTGCCTACCAGGATGAGCAGGCCAACTCACCCGATGCGCCCTATGCCGGGAGCCCGTCCTTCGATCTGATGGTCTACACCAGTTGGGATGGCTCGTACGAGTATGCACTCACTGATCCCGACCCTGCCAAGTTCGCTCCAAGGACCCTATGTCTCTCGGTCGTGCGCGATGATCGACTGGCTGGAACGATGTCTTTCGACCCAACCGACAACTACTGGGGCGCGCGGATGTCGGAGAAGGTGTTCATGGTGTTTGATGCGGGCCTGGACGTTTCGGCGTTCTATGCACGAGCCACCGTGGAGAATGCCTACGACCCACGCGGGTACGCGAGCCGAAAAGGCTCCGAGTTTATTACTTGTACAAAGGCATCACTCCGGACGAGGTCTGGGGCACGACCACCGGAAGCACAGGGCCATGATCTTCGCACGTTTCCTCTCTGCACTCTTCGCCTGCTCGGGTGGCCCGACGCCGCAAGAGACCCCGGACACCTCGACCCCGGAGGCGTCTGCCCTCCGGTGGCGTCGGCCCGGCCACGGACGGCTGGGTCGGGGGCATGGAGCTGCCGTCCTACGAGTGCCCGCCGCCCCCGAAGGACGCGGTCGTCTTCCACGCGGGCACGACCTACAGCGACCAGGTCTATGTGTTCGACCCGCACATCGGAGAGGACTGGCAGATCCTCGTCACCGGCCTGAGCTACCGGCTCTCGGAGCCCTGTGCGGACTCGGTGGCCTACAACGCCCACGAGTGGGACATCAAGGCCGGCAACAAGCCCGGTGAGTTCCTGTTCGAGGTGGCGTACAGCGCGCCTGGGCTCGTCATCGACGACTGGCTGGGCGAGCACGACAGCGGCAACGGCCACATGTACAACTTCCGTTTCCCCGCGCACAAGATCAAGATCGGATGGAACAACGGGGACGGCTACCACGTGGTCTACAGCCTGCCCCACGGCTGGACGGAGTCCACGGTGTGCATCGCCTCCGTCTCGCCCACCGACTTCTCGATGACCGTGCTGCTGGACCCCGTCGACGGGCCCTACCGCACCAACGAGTTCACCTCCTTCGACAAGCCGATCTGGTTCGCCGTCCATGTCCAGGCGCACCCGCCGAAGACCGAGGACAACCCGACGGGCGAGGTCTGCGCGCTCACCGCGTGGGTGGGTGACGCGACACAGGACCGGGTCTACGCCGGCTACGACTTGCCCGGAGAGGCGGAGTGAGCGCCCGCGAGCAGGCCTCCCATGTGCGCCAGCGTGGCCGCGCCGTCCTTCAGGCCTCGGTCAGTGCCTGTGCGGCTTTGATCGTGCCTTCTCCCGCCACCGTCGTCATCCACCCTACCAGAGACCCGTCGAGGTCCTTGTAGGGCTCCCAGGCGCCGATCTGACAGGCGCCGACTTCCGCCGTCACGATGCGGTGGAGCTGCTGCACGGTCGCGGGACCCGGCGGGTGCTTTGGCGCGGCGTGTCCCGGCGCTGAAGCGACGGCCAGTACAAGGCTGTCGTCTTCGGCATGAAGCGTGACCTGCAAGGGCGGCCGGCGGCCCTGGCCAGGGAGGGTGTCGGTCAGGAAGTAGCGTTCACGGTGCATTCGTCGGCTCCGGGGATGGGTGCGGTCACGGCTCCATGCAGACCGCACGGGCCCTTGTGATTACCCCGAAAAGGACACAATGGCCACCCCCGGGGCCTTTCCCTCGACCGCCCGCTGCCTCGCCAGGTGGCCGTCGAACTTGAAGACAAATGGTACTTGTATCGCTGCATGTGGCTATCCGCCTGGTGCATCCTGACGCCGCCCGCGATCGGCGGGCGGCGTGGGTTTCGATTTCGATCCACCGCATGTGGAAGCTCCAGCTGCTGCGGACTGGCGAACGGCTCGCCTCGCACCGCACGCAACACCTCTGGCGGGCCTGCGCGGGGCTGGCTCCGCCAATTGGGGTCGTATCGAGGTCAGCAGCGAGTCCTTGCAGGGCCGGGCTCTTGTGCAGCGATGACGCGGAGCCCACGCCCAGCGCTTGAAGCGGTGGACTACGCTGCGCGCCGAGCCTCGAGGGCCGCCGTCCTCTCGCTCCACGGGCTCCAGGCGCCACGCATGAGTCGCCTCAACATGAAGCGCCACAGGCCACCACTGTGCGTGGTTGCCCGGCGGTTGAACCGGTAGTTGAACTCGGCGATGTAGGCCGGCAACCAGGTGCTGCTCACGTGTCAAGGGGCGGGCAAAGAGATCCACCCTCGGGGCGGGCAAGCAGATCCACCTCCATGGCCCTCCCGGGTGGCGCACTTCGGTACTTCCCGGCACCCCTGGTTCGGTGCTTCCCACCAGCGATGCTCGGGGCACCCAAACAGATCCACCCGGTTTCCCAGTCGCCCGCGCGCTGTGGGCGGCGTGGGCAACCCTTGGCACAGGTCCGCGCCGGGCACGGGGCTCGCCGGGGTTGTCCAAGGGACTGCGGGCAACCCTGGCTGACGTGGGCCCTGGTGCCCCGTTGGCCGCGTTGTCCGTAGGCCCGGTGCCGTCCATAGCGCCCCGGGCCCCGCCAACGGGCGCTCAGGCAAGCATCCTCACGAGGCCACCGACGTGGGCTTGGACGCATCGCGCTTGCGGGCTGGCGGGTTGCGGTAGCTGTCGCCTTCCATCTCGATGACGTGGGCGTGGTGCAGCAGGCGGTCCATCGCTGCACTTGGCCAGCAGGGCGTCGCCGAACAGGGGGTACCACTCCTCGACGGCGCGGTTGCTCGTGATCACGGTGGCGCCGCGCTCGTAGCGCCGGCGGATGATCTCGTAGAGGTCGTGCGGCTCGTCGTTGCGCAAGGGTCGCAGGCCGAGGTCATCGATCAGCAACTCGGGTCCGGTGAAGCGCAGCAAGCGGCGCTCGTAGCTGTTGTCTGCGCGCGAGGCGTGCAGCTCATCCAGCATCTGGTGGGCGGGCACGTACAGTGCGGTGTGGCCAGCCATGCAGGCGCGGTGGCCTAGGGCCTGGGCCAGGTGGCTCTTGCCGACGCCGGCGGGGCCCACCAGGCAGACGACCTCGCGCCGGTCGACGAACTGGCAGGTCGCCAGGTCGATGACCTTGGCCTTGGGGATCCCGGGGTTGAAGTGGAAGTCGAAGTCCTCGACGGTGCGACCGTGCTTAAAGCTGGCGCGGCGCAGGCGCAGGGCCAGCTGCTTGCTGTCGCGACGCTCGACCTCGTCGTGCAGCAGGCGGTAGAGGAACTCGTCCAGGCTGAGGTCGTCCTCGAGGGCCTGGCGCTTGCGCAGGTCATAGGTCTCCAGGATGCCGCTCAGGTGAGGCTTCTTCAGCAGGGGAACCAGGTCGTCGGTGATGCTCATGGCTCAGGCCTCCGCGATGGGGCGTGGGGTGAAGGTCGATGGGGCGCGGGCGAAGCGGGGCTGGCTCAGTCCACCGTGCTCGGGCACGACGCTGCCAGGAAGCGCCTCCAGATCCAGGCCGCGGCGCAAGATCTCCTTGACGGAGCGAGCGCTGAAACTTCGGTAGAACCGTGCACGTCGGGCCGTGGCCTCCACCCGCCCCGGCTCGGCGTGCTCCAAGGTGGTGACGACGCCCTGGACCGTGCGCAGCTGGAGGTGGACGTGCTCGGCCTCGAAGATGTCCGCCACCAGGGCCAGGGTCTCGTGTCCCAGTCGCTCGGCGCGCTGCTCCCAGTAGGGCCGGTCGCGGTGGGCGTAGGCCTCTCGATCTGGCGGCAGGTGGCCCGCCAGCGTGCTGCGCCGGCCGGGCGCCTGGCGCGGGTGGGTCGCGAGCCGTCCCTCCTCGCCGTAGATCTCGACCGCCTCGCCGATGATGCGGACCCACAGTGACTGGCCGCACCGCTTCCAGGGCACCGAATACTGCGCCCGGCGCACCTGTACGTGGGCATCGGCATGGACCTTTGCTCGCTTCCAGACGACCGGCTTGAACGGCATAGCCGGCAAGGGCCGCAAGGCCGGCTGCTCGACCGCTTCGAACATCGCTAGGGGCTGTCGACAGGTGGTGCCGTGGTCCCGCCTTCCGGCGACCTCTCGCACCCCAGCGGTGCAGCGCCGTCCGAGCGGCTCCGATGTCGCTCAGCTCGTCGCAGCGCGGATTCCAGAAGCTCGACCGCACGTACCGCACGGCCGACTCGACCTTGCCCTTCTTCTTGGGCGAACGGGGCGGCGCCGGGTCGATCTGGAAGCCGTAGTATCGGGCCAGCTCGACATAGCTGCGGTTGAGCTCGCCCTCGTCGCTGCCGGTGAAGGCGGCGCGGATCACCGCAGCCTTCAGGTTGTCCGGCACCACCACCTGCGGCACGCCACCGAACCAGGTGAAGGCCGCAGCGTGCAGCCGCTGCCAGGTCTCGATGCTCTGGTCGAAGACAAGATCCGCATACATGTGACGGCTGTGGCCCAACACCATTGGGAAGACCCAGGTCTTTCGCTGACGGCCCGTCTCCGGGTCGTACAGCAGGCCGAGGTAGCCGAAATCCACCTGGGCCACCTGGCCAGGTGCCGTCTGCACGGGGATGGCGACGTCTTCGACGCGGATCACCGCGTGGCGACGCGTCCGCCGGACGTAGAGCGTGACCGCGTCGTAGCTGCCGTCGAAGTCAGGCAGCTCGGTCCTCAGCCAGTCGTAGATGGCCTTCGGCGCGTTGCCCCGGTCCTGCAGGCGCCGGATCTCGCTGGCCCAGGCATCAACCGAGGAGAGCTCCTGGGCTGGCAGGCGCGCGGGCTGGGGTGGTGCCACGGCCGCCTGCAGGGCGCCCTCGTCAGGCACGCCGTCCACCGGGCCCGCCAGCAGGCCCGCGGTGGCCAGCGCCTCCTGGTACTGCCGGACCGTGTTGCGGCTCATCTGCAAGAGCCGCGCGATGCGGCGGCGGCTCTGGCCTTCTCGGTGCAGGCGCACCAGCTCCTGAAGTCGGTACATGTCGGTTCTCCTCGCGCTCATCGGGCCCTCCGGGCACAGGTGGGCCCGGCCGCCTGCCCGATGGAAGCCGCGAGTTGGGGGACGGATGGCGAAGGTCGTCAGACCTCTGGGTGCATCACCTTGGGTGCCCCGAGGTGGATCTCCTTGGGTGCCCCGAGGTCGACCCCTACGGGCACTTCCGGGGTGGATCTCTTTGGGTGCCCCGGGGTGGATCTCTTAGGCCGCCCTCTCACAGGCCTCGGCGCGGCGATAGCCCGACCACCCGTCCGTCCTGATCGTCTGCCCCTTGGCCACAGCGGACTCGACGAACTTCATGAGGTCGGTGCCGGATGCGGACGGCAGCACCGCCATCCTTGCCGAGCCGAACCTCACTCCGGAGCCGCGGATACCTGGATCGGGATGCCGGGTGACCTTGCGTTCCACGGCGAGAGCAACCAACGACCGCCGGGGATCGTCCAGGCACCGGCCACCCTTGCCCTTGCTGACCTTGCCGCCGGTGTAGGTCTCGTCAACCTCGACCACGCCGAGCAGCGGGAAGGCATCGGAACGCTCGGCGAGCGCGGCTCGGACCTTGTGAAGCAAGCGCCACACGGTCTCGTAGCGCCGCCCCAGCAGCCTGGAGAGGTTCAGGGCCGACACACCGCGCTTGTCCTGGCCGAGGGCCCAGCTCGCCCAGAACCACTCCACCAGCGGCACCTTCGAGCGATGCATCACCGTGCCGGCGGTCACCGAGTGATGGCGACGACATCTCGAGCACTGGAACACGCGCGGCCGCGAGTGAAGGTGCCATGCCTCCCGGCAACCACAATCGCAGGCGAACCCCCCTCGGGCCACCGCAGCTCCGCCAGCAGGACGGCGCACGAAAAGTCGTCGCCGTAGCGACGCGCGAAGTCCGGCAGGGTGGTTGGATGGTTGCGGTACTGGATGCATGTTCAGTACCCAACCGGGTGCCGGCGGTCAATCCCAGGATGCGTCAAGCGGACAGCCACACAGCGATGATACGGCGACCTGCACCTGGTCAGGCCCACCGGATCGCCTCGGCAAAGTGGCTCCGAGGGTGGAACGAGGAGATCCGCTGTGTGCTCTGCTGCCTGCCTCTCGGGCTCCGATGCCGGAGGCCCCGGACGCGGGCCATGGAGCTGGTCCTGCTACTCGATCCCGGCCAGCGATGCCGACAGCCATCCTGAACCGTGTCTGCGGGCGGCGGAGAATGACGATGCAGGACTGCTCTCGGCTTGGCAGATCACGGAAGCGTTGGGGGCGTGTTCGCCCGCGTCACAGCGCCTTCTCGCCCGTCGAGGTGTCGCGAAGCTCCGTCCCCGACGCCTCGCGCCAGGCCAGCCGGCCCATGACGGATCGACCGGCCATGCCACCTGCGTGCGCTGGACCTACTTGCGCTTGAAGGTCTGCTTCTTGGTGGCGTCCTCGCTGTCGCTGAGCTCGATGGTGTCAGGGTCCAGGAAGGTGATGGTCGCCATGTTCTGCTCGGGGGGAGTGCCGGCGGCAGCAGCCGCAGCCTCGGCCTTGGCCGGGTCGGCCGACTGGATGCTGACCGTGCTGTCGGTCTCGGCGGTGACCGTGTAGGTCGAGTCCTGGGTCACCGGGCCGGCGTGGAAGGTCATATGGTCGGCGGTGATGGTGACGCTGGCCTGGCCGAGGCCGTCGGCGGCGGCCTTCATCTGGGCGACCTTGGGGTCCGAGGGGTTCTTGGCCTTGGCGGCAGCCATGAGGCCGACCATGGTCTTCTCGTCCTCGGTCAGGTTCATCTTGGCCATGTCCTCCTGGGTCGGCGCCGGGTCCTTCAGGGCGAGCTGGAGGACGTCGACCTGGCGCTTCTCCTGGTCGGAGAGGACGATGCTCCACTCGCCGAGCAGGCGGGCGCTGGCCTTGGCCGGCGCGGCGGTGGCAGCGGGCGGAACGACCGGCGGGGCCACGGGCGCGGCGGCCTCGGTGGATGCCGCCGTGGGCTCGGCGTCCCCACAGGCGGCGAGGACGAGGACGGACACCAAGGCGAGGAGGATGGGGCTGCGCTTCACGTGACTCTCCAGGTAGATGCGTCGTCTCGGGTGCCGGGCCGAAGAGGCGGGCCTCGCGACGGCGCCTCGCAGATACGGCACCGGCGGGCGGCGCGCAACTCGTTACGCAGGGGTCAGCCCCACGGAGGCCCCCTGCCCACGGCAGCGCCCGCGGCGGGCGAGCCCCGCCATCCCCTGGTCCTGCCCGTGCTGGCGGTCGCGATCTCCGCGATCAGCGCCGCGGCGGTCCTGGTGCGCCTGGCCCCCCAGGTGCCAGCACCGACCGTGGCCTTCTGGCGCTGCCTGGGCGTCGCCCTGCTCCTGTCCCCGACCATTCGCCGGGTGAGGGGCCGCGACCTGGCGCTCACGGCCTTCGCCGGCCTGGCCCTGGCCCTGCACTTCTGGACCTGGTTCGAGAGCCTGCACCACACGACGGTCCTGCGCTCGACCGTGCTGGTCTGCTTGTCGCCGGCCTGGACGGCCCTGCTGGAGTGGGCCTTCCTGGGGCGGCGGCCGACGGCCCGCTACGCGGCGGGGGTGGCGGCGGCCCTGGCCGGCGTGGGGCTGATGGCGCTGGGCGCCCCGGCCGAAGGGGTGGGCGCGAGCTGGGCCGGCGATGGCCTGGCGGTGCTCGGGGGCCTGCTGGCCGGGATCTACATGGTGACGGGCCGGGCGGTGCGACCGCGGGTCGGCATCGGGCCCTACGGCGCCCTGGTCAGCGGAAGCGCGGCGGCCTGGCTGCTGCCGGTCGTGCTGCTGCTGCCCTGGGTCCAGGGCAGCCCGGTGCCGCTCTTGGGCTGGGACGGCCGCACCTGGCTGGTCCTGGCCGCCTTGTCGGCGGGGCCGCAGCTCCTGGGCCATGTGGGGCTGAACTTCGCGATGCGCTACCTCCCGGCGGCGGTGGTCGCCCTGGTGGTCCTGCTGGAGCCGGTGGGCGCGGCCTTGCTGGGCGGCCTGGTGCTGCACGAGTGGCCGGGCCCCGTGGAGTGGGCCAGCGCGGCGGTGGTCCTGGGCGGGGTGGCCTTGGCGACCGGGCGGGCCCGGCGCTGAAGAGGGCCGGCGCGGATCCGCCCGCCACCCGGACCGGCTCAGGGCCCGTGAGGCGATCCCCAGACCGGGTCCGCAAGGCGGGCCGACGCGGTAGGCGCCGCGCGGAAGGCATGAAGAGGTCGGGTAACGGTTCAGCCCCAACTGTTCTGAGTAGGGGGTCTACGCGGGGAGGAGACTCGGCGTAGGCAGGCCTGCCCTGTGGGCCAGGAGAGTGTCGGCGAGGAATCGGAGGACACTGCGTCC
>Ga0100377_1000018_pt1 | contig 121700 bp, 105 predicted proteins | sample CryGeymeta201501_FD_83664 | JGI IMG/M metagenome (GOLD analysis project Ga0100377, IMG submission 83664) | Groundwater microbial communities from Crystal Geyser aquifers in Utah, USA - Crystal Geyser metaG 2015-01 | ecosystem: Environmental > Aquatic > Deep subsurface > Groundwater | place... | reverse complement strand
GGCCTCCTCGCTGCCGGCCTCCTCGCTGCCGGCCTCCTCGCTGCCGGCCTCCTCGCTGCCGGCCTCCTCGCTGCCGGCCTCCTCGCTGCCGGCCTCCTCGCTGCCGGCCTCCTCGCTGCCGGCTTCCTCGCCGGCTTCCTGCAGCGGTGCCTCCCGCTCGGCCGGCGTGCTCGCGGGCGCAAGGGTCGCCGCCATGCGCCGGTCGGCCTCGCCGCTGGCCAGGGCCACGGCCGTCAGCGGCGAGGCTCCCTGGCCCGGCAGCAGCAAGGGCAGGGGAGGGCCGGCCACGCCGGCCAGGGCCGGGATGGCGGCGTCGAGGGCGGCGGCCAGCTCTGCGGCCGAGGCGTAGCGACTCTCGGGCCGGTACTCGGTGGCCCGCTCGATGATCTGCCGCAAGGGGCCGGGCACGTCGGCGAGCAGGTGCTCGCGGACGTTGGATGCGTGCAGGTCCAGGGGCTGGCAGGCCGTGGCGATCATGTAGAGGCTGGCCCCGACGGCGTACAGGTCGGAGCGAGCGTCGGCCTGCTTGGCGTTCAGGCGCAGCTCGGGGGCCATGAAGGCCCAGGTGCCGAGCACGGCGCCGGTGCGGGTCAGGGAGATCTCGCGGCTGTCGGCGTGGGCGATGCCGAAGTCGGTGACCTTGGCCAGGCCGGCGCGGTCGAGGAGCACGTTGTGGGGCTTGACGTCGCGGTGGATGACGCCGGCCTCGTGCGCGGCTTCCAGGGCCCGGCAGACGTCGCGCATCATGGCGGCGGCCTGGGCGGGGGCCATCGCACCCTCGCGCATCACCCGGTCCGCCAGGCTGCCGCCGGGGACCAGCTCCATGACGATGTAGGCGCGGTCCCCCGCCGGGTCGGGGTCGTGCCCGACATCGTGAACCGTCACGATGTGGGGGTGGTGGAGCCGGGCCATGAGCCGGGCCTCGGTCTCGAAGCGCTCGCGGGCCTTGGGGCGCTGCGCGAAGGCGGGGGCGAGGACCTTGACGGCACGCTCGACCTGCAGGCGCGTGTCCCAGGTGCGGTAGACGGTGGCCATGCCGCCCACGCCCAGCTCGGCCAGCAGCCGGTAGCGGCCGCCGCCGAGGGGGGGCGCGATCTCGTCCAGGGCCGGGCTGTGTTCCAACGCTGCTCTCGGGGGGCGAGGCGATCGTCACAGTCTACCCAAGCCAGCGGGAGGCGGTCGTCTCGGGGCGTGCTAGGCAGGCCCGGCGCGGCGGACCCCCATGAGGGCGAGCGCACGCCATGCCGGGAGAGCCGGCGGTGTCCCTCCCCCGAAGCGCCGGCCGATGTCCGCCCCCAAGCCCCCGAACCTCGTCCCCGACCCGACCCCCGAGCAGCTCTCTGTGCTCTCGGGCTTCGAGCGCTTCAGCTTCCGGCTGGCGGACCTGTTCTCGCGGCGCCTGAACTTCCTGGCGCGGGCCTGGAACCAGACCTTCATGGCGGCCCTGACGGGCATCGCCATGTTCCGCCGGCTGAACATGGTGGGCTTGGAGAACCTGGCGGGCCTGGGCCCCGAGGATCGGCTGGTCCTGGTGGCCAACCACCGCAGCTTCTTCGACTTCTACCAGGTGATGGCGATCCTCTTCGCCCGCACGCCCCTGGGCCGACGCATCTTCTTCCCGGTCCGGGCGAGCTTCTTCTACGACCACCCCCTGGGGCCCCTGGTCAACCTGCTGATGAGCGGCATGTCGATGTTCCCGCCCATCCAGCGGGAGCGCCGCAAGCTGCGCTTCAACGAGTACGCGCTGAGGCGCTGCATCGCCGAGCTGCTCCTGCCGGGCACCGTCATCGGCATCCACCCCGAGGGCACGCGCAACAAGGGGCCGGACCCCTACACCATGCTCAAGGTCAACCGCGGCGTCGGCCGCGTGGCCCTGGGGGCCGGCGCGGTGCCCGTGGTGCCGATCTTCCTGCTGGGGGCGGGCAACAACCTGGCGGTCGAGATCTGGCGCAACCTCTTCGAGCCGGAGCGGTGGCCGCTGGACGTGTACTTCGGGCCGCCGATCCGCCTGGACGACCTGCAGGACCGGGCCGCCGACCCGGTGGCGTGGAAGGAGGCGGCGCGGCGCTGCGTCGCAGGGATCGAGGCCCAGGCAGCCCGCCAGCGGGAGGATCGGGCAGGCACGCCCCAGGGCGCGGGCACGGCCTCGGCGGGGGCACCCAGAGGAAGCAGGCCAGCAGGGGCGGAGGAGCCACAACCTTGAAGTGATTTCAAGGTGGTTCCTTGACATGCGCCAGGGACCTTGGAATGCTGGGAGGACCCCACGGGGAGGCGCTCCGCAGCACGTCGGCGCGCGGCTCCCTGTTCGGTCCTTCGCGACGCGGTCGCTTCCCAGCACCCCCGCTCCCTCCGCTGCGCCTTCCGCCGCTCCCTCCTCGCTCTCGCCCCAGAGGCCGTCGTGATCCAGCCCCCCCTCGGCAAGCCCTGGCTGCTCTACGTCCTGCTGGGCAGCTCCCTGGCCCTCAACCTGGTCATGGTCCTCGACCGCCCGGACACGGCGCCTGCGCCTGCGCTCGCGGACGCCGACGCTGCTGCCGCCGCCGCTGCCGCCCCCGCCCCCGGCCAAGCCGTGGCCCCCGGCGAAGCCGTCGCCCCCACCCAGGCGGCGAGCCTGGCCACCGCCCTGCCGGTCGCCGCGCCGGCCGTCCCCGTGCCCGAGGGCTGGCGGATCACCCGCGCCTCGGTCGAGGGCTCGGTGGCCCGCACCTTCCAGCTCGCCGTTGGGGACGAGGGCGACGCCCTCTCCGCCGCCTACGCCCGCCTCTTCGTCTGGGACATGGACCTGCGCCGCGACCCCCAGCGGGGCGACCAGGTCGAGGTGCTGTGGCGCCCCGATCCCCAGAGCGTCGTCGAGATCCTGGGTGCCCGCTACGTGGCCGTCGGCCAGGGGCGCACCCTGGAGGCATGGCGCTGGCAGCCCCCAGGCGAGGCCTTCGCCGCCTACTGGAACCACGATGGTCGCAGCGTCGAGCGCCGCATCGTCCAGGGGCCGTTGGAGCACTACGAGCAGATCACCGCCCTGCTGAAGGACCGCCCCAACCACAAGGGCATGGACTTCAAGACGCCGGTCGGCACGCCGGTGGAGTCGCCCAAGGCCGCCACCGTGGCCCGGGTCAACTGGAACCACGGCAACAACGGCGACTGCATCGAGCTGCGCTACGACGACGGCGTCACGGCCAAGATGCTGCACCTCTCCGAGATCATGGTGGCGGCCGGCCAGCGCGTGCAGGCCGGCCAGGTCATCGCCAAGAGCGGCAACACCGGGCACAGCACGGCCCCGCATCTGCACTACGAGCTGCACCGCGCCGACGACACGGTCATCGACCCGCTGGACTACCACGCCGTCGAGCAGCTCCAGCTCCAGGGCGATACCCTGGTGGCATTCCAGTCCGAGGAGACGCGCCTGGCTGCGCTCCTGGACCAGCCGGTAGCCATGAACTGAGGCCGGCCGAGGAACAGGCATGCGGATCGTCTGGACCGAAGAGGAGTACGGGACCGGCTTCCCGGAGATCGACGGCCAGCACCAGGAGCTCTTCGAGCGCATCAACGGGCTGCTGGCCGCCTGCGAGGCGGGCCGTCCCAAGCGCGAAGTGGACCTGCTCCTGCAGTTCCTGTCGCTGTACGCCGTGCGCCACTTCGTCTGCGAGGAGCGGGTGATGGCGGAGCACGACTGCCGGAGCTGCAAGGCCAACCGCGATGGCCACCGCTGGTTCGCCGAGCGCTTCGCCGAGCTCAAGGGCCGCTACCGCACCGAGGGCGTCACCGACGCGCTGGTGGCAGACCTGCGGTCCCTGCTGCTGGGCTGGGTGGACAGCCACATCCGCAAGGTCGACCGGGCCCTGATCGAGGTCGCCGAGCCGCTCAGCCCGGGCGGAGCCCGTCGGCGCGATCCACCCGGTAGAGCACGGCCGCGTCACCGGGCAGGGCGCCCACCCGGGTGAGGACCAGGCCCGCCTGGTCGGCGGCGGCCTGGAGCTGGCGGGCAGAGGGCCGCAGGTTGTAGCCCATGGGCTGGCTGGCGTGCAGCTCCAGGAACCAGGCGCCCTGGGCCCGCTCCAGCACTTGGGGCAGGGCTCCGGGGCCCTGGCGGGCGACGGCGGGCCAGGCGTGCTCGACGCGGATCTCCGGCACCAGCAGCTCCAGCATGCCGTAGGACTCGTAGTCGGCGAGGACCAGGCGGCGCACGCCGGCCCCGCGCAGCAGCGAGACCAGGTCGGCCTGGCCACGCTCGGGGAAGGTCGGCACCGGGACCCGTCGCACGACCTCGTCGGTGCGGGCCAGGGCGGAGATGCCGCCGATGACCAGCGGCAGGGAGAGGAGCAGGGCGACCAGGGCGCGGCGGGGGCTGCGGGGTGGCGTGGCGACCCCGGCCAGCCGGTCCAGCGCGAGGCCGGCCACGATGGCGAAGGTGGGCGTGGCCTGGGCCATGTGGTGCAGGTCGCGGGCGACCAGCCACAGCAGGCCGAGCTGGAGCAGCAGGTAGACGGAGGTGAAGCGCAGCAGCGCATCTTGGGGCGTGGGGTGGCGGTCCTTCCAGCCCAGGCCGACCCCGGCCAGCACGAGCAGACAGCCGGACAGGCGCCAGGGCGAGGGGCCGGGCAGCTCGGTGACGCCGTAGGCCGGGCCGAAGAAGGCCAGGGGGCGGGCCAGGTAGAACCACAGGTTGGCGAGGCCCTCCCGGGCCGGACCGGGTCCGCCGCTGAGGGCGGAGAGCACGCGGCGGCCCTGGGTGGCGGGGAAGTCGTGGCTTGGGACGTGCTCTGGCAGGGCCAGGCCGTGGTGCAGGGCGGCGATCCACAGGGGGCTCGTCAGCAGCACGGCGGCGAGCAGGCCGTCCAGGGCGCCGCCGCGCCGCGGGGCGCTGAGCTGCGGCTTGTCCCAGCGCATCAGCAGGGCGGTGGCCAGCAGGGCGACCAGGCTCAGGCTGAAGGTGAGCTTGGCCTGGAAGCCCAGGCCGATGCCCACGCCGAGGGCCAGCAGGCCGTGCCGCCCCCCGCTCCAGCGCCGGCTCCACAAGGCCCACAAGCACAGCAGGCCGGCGGCGAGGAGCAGGATCTCCGTGCCGCCCAGGACCTTCCGGTAGAACAGGAAGCTCCAGTCGCTGGCCAGCACCAGGGCGGCCACGGCGGCGGCCACGTCGGTGCCGCGGAAGCGCAGGAAGCGGTGGAGCAGCACCAGGAGCACGGCCCCCAGCGCGACGTGCAGGGCGATGACCGCCCGGCGGCTGCCGGTCAGGAGCCAGACCGCCCGGGCCGGCCAGTCGGCCAGGCCGCCGGTGTAGCTGTTCACGGCCAGGGGCAAGGCCACCGGCCCCAGGCGCAGGCCCTCGACGGGGCGGACTTGGCTGGCGACCAGGGGGCCCAGGCGGCTGCCGGCGGTGGGGGGCGTCGCACCGTCGGCCCACAAGGGCGGGTCCAGCTGCACCAGGGCCGCCGGGGGGCGGCCGAGGGCCCAGGAGAGGTCGACCTCACCGACGACCCCGACCGCACGCACCGTGGTCGCGGCGAGGGCCAGGTACAGGACCAGCGCCACCAGCAGGGAGCGCGGAGCGCGGCGGCCGGAGAGGGGCACGGCAGGCCGGGGATGGGGGAATGCAGGACCGAGCGTGACGCCACTGCGGCCAGAAGGGACTCGCCATCGGCGGCGTGGGGTCTATACTGCCAGTGAAGACGCGCCCCAACAGGCGCGACCGCCCCCAGGCGGCAGGGAGGGGCCGAGTGACGAAGCGCAAGCAGGACGGTCGGCAGCCACTCCCGGAGTGGGCGGATCGGCTTCGCGAGTGGCTCGAGGATCTCCTGCCCGCGCCGACGCCTGAGCCAGTCCCGGTGCCCGTGCCGGTGCGGCAGCCCTCCCATGCGCCCTCGGGTGTGCGGCGCCGCCGTCGGCGCTGAGCCGGTCTTCGGTGGACTCCTGCACCGGGTCGCTCCCCCGGGCCGCCTCGCAGCGGGCTAGGTAGGCGCGCGGCCCGCGTGGGGCCTCACCAGTGGAGCCCATGGCCGAGCGCGCGCAACGGTGGACGTCGTGGATGGGGGGCCCCGTGGTGCTGCCCCTGATCCTGGCGCTGGAGCTGGGGCTGGTCGCCACCCTGGCCATCGACTGGCGCATCACCCTGGGCCTGGTCTTCGCCGTTGCGGGCGCCATCCTGGTCATGGAGCGCCCCCTGCTGGGCGTGGCCCTGCTCATCTTCGCGCGGCTGCTGTCCACGGGCGCCACGATCTTCTTCCGCATCGGCCACATGGGCATCGGCCCCTTCGAGCCGGCCCTGGTGTTGTGCCTGGCGGCCCTGACCTTCTACGCGGTCTTCCACCGGACCCTGGTCTGGCCGGCCTGGCCGTGGAAGGGGCCCTTCCTGGCCATCCTGGCCTGGGTCAGCGTGTCGATCTTCTGGAGCTACAGCGCCAAGGACACCATCGGCGAGATCATCCCGCTGTGCTTGGTCATGGCCAACGCCATGGTGATCCTGGCCTTCACCCGGGACTGGCACGACTTCCGGCTGCTGCTCTACGTCTGGATCGGAAGCTGCGTCTTCATCGGCATCATCAGCCAGTTCGCCGACCACTTCACCTTCCTGTCCACCACCTCCTTCCAGGCGGCAGCCGGCGGCAACCGCGAGACCGGCCTGGGCCAGCAGCCCAACTGGTTCGCGATGAACCTGATGTTCATCATCCCCAGCACCTTCGGCCTGGCCCTGGTCGAGCGCGACAAGTGGCTCAAGATCGGCCTGGTTGGCGCCGGATCCTTCGTCTTCTACCACATGCTCCAGTCCGGCTCGCGGGGCGGCGCCTACGCGACCCTGATCGGCGGCGGCCTGGTGGCCCTGGCGAATCGCTCCTTCCGACGGTGGTTCTTGCGCATCGCCGCGGTCACCGGCAGCATCGGCGCCCTCATCGTGGCGGCCAACTTCTCGGGCGCCCAGGCCCTGTTGCGCGTGACCAGCAACGGCCTGTCGATGAACGAGAACTACCGGCAGTGGAACTGGGAGGTCTGCTGGTCGATGTTCAAGGACACCTACGGCCTGGGGATTGGGGCCGGCGGCTACGAGGACCTGCTGCCGCAGTACAACTACTACGTATCCGAGAGCCTGTACGACTACCCGCACGGCATCTTCTGGGAGTTCCTGGCCCACTACGGCGTGGTCGGCCTGGGCTTGCTGGCCTGGCTCATCCTGGCCATCGCGCTGATGACGCGTGAGGTCGTGCGCATGACCCGCGGTACTGTGGCCGAGGTCCTGGCCTGGACCATGCCCGCCGCCATGTTGGGCTACTTCGCCTGGTCCTTCGTCGAGTTCACGATCACCGAGAAGCCCTTCTGGGAGTTCCTCTCGCTGTACACGGCGCTGTACCTGGTGGCCCGTCGAGCCAAGGCGGGCGGCCCACCGATCCCGCCCTGGACCAACCGCCTGCGGGCGCCGTGGGCCTTCCGGGCCACGACGCAGGCCCCGACCAGCGACGGCGGGCCGTGAGCGTCGTGACCTGGGTCGAGCTGGCGGCGCTGGGCCTGGCCGTCTGGGCCACCGTGTTGTCCATTCCCCGGCCGCCGCGCCTGAAGTGGGAGCGCCTGTTCAAGGTGGGCCTGGCCATCCTCACGGCCGGCGAGGTCGAGCGCGAGCTGGGCACCGCCGACGCGGCGGCACGCAAGGAGTGGTCTCGCCGGGTGCTCGGGTCCATCCCCTGGAACCCGGCCGGCCGCTACGCCCAGGAGAAGCTGGCCGAGGCTCGGCTGGAGGCCGTCCCCGTGCCCGCCCTGGAGGGAGAGCGGGCCCTGGTCGAGGCCCTGGCCCGGCTGCCCGACCCCGCGGCCCGCTACGCGCGCATGTACGTCCAGGACGATCGGGCCGAAGAAGAGCTGCTCGGCGACCCGGCCGACCTGGGTCAGGACCACGATCCGGCCCGCCTGCTGGGCCCCGGCGCCGGCTGGGACGAGGTCGCCGCCTGGAGCACCGGCCTGCAAGAGGTCCTGTCCCGGCGCCTGGCGGCCGTGGTCATGGTCCTCGACGGCCTGTCGGCCCCGCTGGCGCAGGAGCTGGGGGCCGCCGTGCCCGGGCTTCGCTGCCTGGTCCTGCCCGAGGGCAGCCAGGTCGAGCCGGCCTTCGACGCCATCGAGGAGCGGCTGGAGCAGGACGCCGACCGGGTGATCCTGGTGGCCGGTGGCGTGGGTATCCAGCGCAGCCTGCGGGCCCTGGCCGAGGGGGCGGGCCTGCGGGACCGGACCCTGGCGGTGCTCAGCCTGGGGGGCCAGGTGCGCAGCCCCGAGATGCTTCATTGGCTGGACGAGCACTTCACCCACGAGGCGCTGGACACCGAGCTCCGCCGGACGGTGCCCTACCTGTCCATCGTCGACGTCGACCCGGCTCGGCCCCTGGACCGCGACTGGGCCGAGCAGCGCTTCCCCGTGCCGGCGCCCACCGTCTCCGGGCGCGTGCCCGTCGAGATCGTCGACCTGGGCCCGCTGCACCTGGCGGGCATCCACCCTCGGGTCCTGGCCCGCGGCCTGCTCCTGCTCCTCGCCCTCCGCCTCGCCGCCTGAGCCGCCCGTGAACCTCATCTTCTACGGCATCGTCGCCGCCTCGGTGGTCTCTGCCGCCTTCTTCGGGACCTCGGCCGAGGTGGGCAAGGCGGCGCTGGACTCCGCGAAGAGCAGCGTCGAGCTGGCCATCGGGCTGGTGGGCTACATCGCGCTCTTCCTGGGCCTGATGAAGGTGCTGGAAGAGGCCGGCGGCCTGCGCTTCATGGCCCGCCTCATCCGGCCGGTCCTGGTGCGGCTCTTCCCCGAGGTGCCCCCCGACCACCCGGCCATGGGGGCCATGGTCATGAACATCGCGGCCAACGCCCTGGGCCTGGGCAACGCCGCGACCCCCTTCGGCCTGAAGGCCATGAAGGAGCTGGAGGAGCTCAACGCCGACAAGGGCACGGCCAGCAACGCCATGGTGCTCTTCCTGGCCATCAATACCAGCGGCATGGCCCTGCTGCCGACCGGGATCATCGGGCTGCGGGCGCTGAAGGGCTCGGCCGATCCCTCGGCCATCTTCCCGACGACCCTGATGGCGACGGCGATCTCGACGGCTGCGGGCATCCTCGCGGCCCTGCTGCTGTCCAAGCTGCCCTTCTTTCGGGCGCCAGAGGCCCAGCGCCGGGCCGCCGAGGAGGTCCGCCGGAGCCACCCGCCCACCGGCACGCTGGTGGCCGACCTGCTGCCGCTGGGCGCCTTCCTGGGCTGCCTGGTCGCCCTGGTGGTCGCGGTCTACGCCTATGGCGAGACCGTCAGCAACTGGATCATCCCGGGCCTGATCATGCTGATGTTGACCGTCGGCGTGGTCCGCGGGGTCAAGGTCTACGAGGTCTTCGTGACGGGCGCCCGCGAGGGCTTCTCCCTGGCCATCACCATCATCCCCTACCTGGTCGCCATCCTGTCGGCCGTCGGCATGCTCCGGGCCAGCGGCGGGCTGGGGGTGGTCACCGAGTTCGTCGGCCGCCTCACCGGCCCCCTGGGGCTGCCGGCCGAGGCCCTGCCCCTGGCCCTGCTGCGGCCCCTCTCCGGCTCAGGTGCCTTCGGGCTCACCGCCGAGCTCATCGGCACCCACGGGCCCGACAGCTACATCGGCAACCTGGTTGCCACCATGAACGGCTCGACCGAGACCACCTTCTACGTGCTGGCGGTCTACTTCGGCAGTGTCGGCATCAGCCGGATCCGGCACGCCGTCTTCGCGGGCCTGATCGCCGACCTGATGGGCGTGGTCGGCAGCGTCCTGGCCGTCCGGCTGCTGCTGGGCCGCTGAGAGCTCGGGGCTGGGCATGCCCAGGGGTGCCAGCTGGGAGAGGACCTCGAGCGCCTGGGCGGTGCCGATGTCAGGCAGGACCACGTCGCTGCCGGCGGCCCGGACCACGACGCTGGCCAGGGAGATCACGCGCATGAGCGGGCTCTGGGCGACGTGTACGCTCTGGACCTTGTCGCGGGCCACGACCCAGGTGCGGCGCATGAAGAAGCCGCGGCGAGCCACCACCACCCCGGGGGTGATGAGCCAGCCCTGCCAGCGCCAGTCCAGCCAGGCCACGAGCAGGCCCAGCGGGGGCAACACCAGGAAGGCCAGGCCGCCCCAGGGCAACAGGAAGGTGGCGCCGATGGACAGGGCCAGCGCGGCCACGGTCCGGCGGAACATGGCCCGCCCCAGGGCCCGCAGGTGGGGGCGCAGCAGCGTGACCTGCCAGGGATCCAGGTCCAGCGCGGGGATCGCCAGCCGGGACAGGGTGCTGAGCTCGTCGTGCTCCACCATGGGGATCACGCCCTCGGACTGGCGGACCCGGCCCTCCATGATGCCCAGCCCGGCGGTCTCGACGTTCAGGGTGCCGTAGCCCATGATCCGCCGCAGCAGCGGCTCGTCGGCCCGCACGATCTGGACCTTGCGCAGGGGGATCTCGACCCGGCGGCGGGTGAGCAGGCCCTCCTCGGTGACCAGCCGCCCGCCGTGGCGCAGCAGGTTGTAGGCGGAGTGGGCCACGACGGCCTGGGCGCCCGAGAACAGGAAGCTGCCGACGAAGGCCAGCAGCACGACGCCGGCCATGGCCGAGGGGCCCAGGTGCTGCGCCAGCTCCTGGGTCTGGTCGGGGCTGGCCAGGTCCATGAGCTGGTAGAAGACGGCCGAGAGCACGGCGGCCGCGCCCATGGTCCGGCGGGTGAAGCCGAAAGCCAGCAGCTCCACCAGGCCCAGGCGCAGCACGACCTCTTCGGCGGGAGGGGCCGCGTCGGGGCCCGTCGCGGCGGTGGCCCCGGCCTCGACCCGGCGCTGGGCGGCGCGCAGGGCGTCGCGGAGCCGGCCGGCCTCTTGCGCCGACAAGGCAGACAGCAGGCCCTCGGTCGAGGCGTCGGCCGCCATGTCCACCCGCAGCTCGACCAGGCCGGTCATGCGGTGGAAGATGTTCTGCTTCAGCTCGACGTTCTGGATGCGGGCCGGGTCCAGGTTGCGGGCCTTGCGGCTGATGAGCCCGCTCTTGATCTCCAGGCGGCCGTCGTGCAGGCGGTAGCGCAGCGTCAGGAAGTGGATGACGGTCCGGACGACGGTGACGCCGGCGAAGAGCAGCAGGATCGACAGGTCCCCGGCCCGGACGCCCAGGTCCTTGCCCCCCAGCAGGATGGCCACGAAGACGGGCCAGGCGGCGCGCATGGTCCGCCAGGCCATGGGCAGCAGGTTGATGAACAGGCTCGCCGGGTGCAGGCCCCGCCAGGGGGTCTCCTCCGGTGGGGCCTGCCCGGCCTGGCGCCCGGCCGGCTCAGACGCCGGCTCAGACGCCATCGTCGCCGCCGCGGCGGGAGAGGTGGTTGCGCATGCGCTCGGCCTCCTCTTCGGCCAGGCCGGGGATGACGCCGTCGGCGCTCATGCCGGCCGCCGTGTAGACGGCCAGGCGGGACAAGCCGAGCATGCGCTCCATGGGCCCCTGCTGGGTGTCGACGTGCTGGATCCGGCCCAGGGGCACGCAGCTCCAGCGTCGCCACAACACCCCGCTGCGGACGAGCAGATCGTGGTCGCGGACGGCGTAGCGGTAGCTGTCGTAGAGCAGGGCCGGCCAGACCAGGGCCATGAGCAGGCGCCAGGCCAGCAGGGCCCCCGCCGCCGCCAGCCCCACGCTGCGCGGCGCCACCATGTCCAAGCCCACGGCGATGGCCACGGCCATGGGCACGCCGATCAGGCCCAGGCTGATCAGCCGCTGCAGCCGCCACAGGGTCAGGACGCGGTGATCCAGCTGCTGCTCGGACGCGGAGGAGGAGAGGGCGGGCGCCGGCGGCTGGTCCATGTCGGGCTCCTAGCACCCCCCGTGCCCCGGCGCTCCACCCAGGGGTCGGAGGGAGGGGCCGGGAGGGCGGCCGGGCATTAGCGTCGGTGGGCATGCCCACTCCCCTGAACGCCGACGCCCTCCAGCTCGCCACCGGCCGCCCGGTCCGGATCCTCGATCGCTGCGACAGCACCAACCGCCTGGGGCGCGAGGAGGCCCGGGCCCTGCTGGCCGCCGGCCCGCTGCCCGCCGCCCTGCCGGTCTTCGTCGCCGAGCACCAGACCGCCGGTCGCGGCCGCCTGGGGCGGCGCTGGGAGGCCGAGCCGGGCGCCAACCTGCTGTTCAGCGTGCTGCTGGCGCCACAGCTGCCCCTGTCCCGCGCGCCGCGGGCCGTGCTGTGTTGGGCGGCCGCCCTGGCCCGGACCCTGGACCTGTGGCTGAAGTGGCCCAACGACCTGGTGGATGCCCAGGATCGCAAGGTCGCCGGCCTGCTGACGGAGCACGAGGCCGGACCGCGGGCCGACCGGGTCGGCTGCCTGGTGCTGGGCATCGGCCTGAACGTGAACCAGGTGGACTTCGCCGGCTTGCCCCAGGCCACCAGCCTGTCCCGGATCCGCGGCGGCGAACAGGACCGCCAGGCCCTGCTCCTGGCCTGCTTGCGCGCGCTGGACGGGGCCCGCCCGGAGGCGCCCGAGGCGCTGGACGGCTGGCGCTCCCGCAGCCGCACCCTGGGTCGCCGCGTCCGGGTCGCCGGTCGGCAGGGCCTGGCCACTGGCCTGCGCGAGGACGGCGCCCTGCTCGTCGATGGCGAGGCGGTCCTGGCCGGCGACGTGGAGCTGCTCTCGCCCTGAGCCCCGGCCGACGGGGGCCGCCGGGCCGGACGCGGGGTAGGCTCAGCCAGCCGTCCGCCACCCGTCGGAGCCCACTGTGCCCCTCGAGCCCACCGCTGACGCGCCCACTTGGCGCCTGCGCGTCTGGACCCGCTTCCTGGCGCCCGCCCAGGACGTCTGGGCCTACAAGACCTCGCTGGTCGGCCTGAGGACCGAGCTCTCGCCCCTGCGGCTGGTCATCGCTGACCCCCAGGGCATGGAACGCGCCCTCGCCCAGGGCCGGCCCGGTCACTTCCAGGCCCGCCTGGTGCCGCCCGGGGTGGCCTGGCCCATCGACCTGGTGGAGGTCGAGCCCGGCCGGCTCTTCGCCGACCACTCCGACAACGCCCTCTTCTCGCGCTTCGAGCACCGCCACTTGGTCGAGCCCACGCCCGACGGCGCCCGCTACGTCGACGACCTGCTGCTGTCCCCCCGGGGCCCGCTGCGCGGCGCCATCCTGTCCCTCACGGTCCGCCTCTTCCAACACCGGCACCGCCGGGCCGCCCGCGACCTGCCCCACGATCCGCGGGTCTGTGGCATCACCGTCCTCCGCGAGCAGCTCGCCCACGAGCGCCCTGGTGCCGCCCCGCCCGAAGAGCCGGCGGCCATGCCGCCTGGCGATCTCCCCCAGCCCTGACGGGCCGCCTTCCTCCCCCGGGGCCCCGCCCCGCCCGGAGCGTCCGTGCTCATCGTCATCGACGTCGGCAATACCAACACGGTCATCGGCGCCCTCGAGGGCACGCGGCTGGTCCACCACTGGCGCATCTCGACCATCTCGCGCACCACCGACGAGGTCGGGATGCTGCTCTTGCAGCTCATGGGCCACCAGGGCATCGCCCTGGGCGCGGTCCAGGGCGCGGCCATTTCCTGCGTGGTGCCTTCGCACATCTACAGCCTGGAGAAGGCCTGCCGGCGCTACCTTTCCGTCGATCCCATGGTCGTAGGTCGGGGGCTGCGCACGGGCATGCGGGTGCGGACCGACAACCCCCGCGAGGTCGGGGCCGACCGCATCGTCAACGCCGTCGCCGCCATGGAGCACCACCAGGGGCCCCTGGTCGTCGTGGACTTCGGCACGGCGACGACCTTCGACTGCGTCAACGCCGACGGCGACTACGTCGGCGGGGCCATCGCCCCGGGCTTCCGGATCTCGGCGGACGCCCTGTTCGAGCGCACCGCCAAGCTGCCCCGCATCGAGGTCGAGCGCACGGACCGGGCCATCGGCACCAACACCGTGGCCAGCATGCAGGCCGGCATGTTCTGGGGCTACGTCGGCCTGGTCGACGGCCTGGCCCGGCGCTGCAAGGAGGAGCTGCGGGCCCGCTACGACGGCGCCAAGGTGCCCTGCATCGCGACCGGCGGCCTGGCCAACCTCATCGGCGCCGCCTGTGAGGAGGTGGATGAGGTTGACCTGGACCTGACCCTGCACGGCCTGCGCGTGTTGTGGGAGCTGAATCGGCGGGTGCGGAGCTGAGCCCGCTACTGCCGCCGGGGGCCTCCCTGTCGGCCGGCCGGCCGCTGACCGAGCCGGAGCGGGTGCTGGCCCGCCAGGTCTTCGAGGACTCCCTGGACCTCAACGCGGTCACCATCAGCCGGGACCACGTCCTGGCCCTGGCCTCGGCCACCTCGATCTGCAACGGCATCCACCTGCGCAGCGACCTGGGCCACTTCGAGGGCGACAGCACGGCCCTGCGCCCCCAGGCCCAGGCCACGCTGGTCCACGAGCTGGTCCACTGCTGGCAGTACCAACACGGCGGCGTCGCCTACATGGGCAACAGCGTGCTGCACCAGGGCCTGGCCATCCTGAGGGGGGGCGGGCGTGGCGGGGCCTATGACTGGCGGCAGGCCGTCGGGCAGGGGCGGACCTGGGAGCGCCTGAACCCCGAGCAGCAGGCCCAGTGCATCGAGGACTGGTGGACGGCGCGTCGCTCCGGTTTTCGCGTCCACCCTGCCCAAGAAGCGGCCATGGCCGCGCTGCGCCGTGGCCAGGGTGCACCGCGGCGAAGCCTGGCCGCCGCGGCCGTGGGCCTGTGCCTGGGCGCGGCGATGGGGGTGCTCTTCGGCAGCCTGGTCAGCGCGCGGGGGGCTTGGTTGGGTGCGGCCCTGCTCGGGGCGCTGGGGGCCTGGGCGCTGGGCCTGGCCCGCCCCTTCCGGCGAGCCCGTCGTGCGGCAGATCGCCCCGGTTGACCCGCTGGCTGCGGCGCCGCTACTGTTCCGGCTCTCCCCTCGCGGACGCGTGATCGTGGCAGCCGGATAGGCATGCAGGTCCGCGTCCCCTCGGGCGCCCCCTGTCCGCACCACGACCACTGCCCTCGGGTGGCTGCCACCCGCCTCTCCTCGTGCCGGAGCTCCCCATGGCCATCAAGCAGTACTCCTCCGAGAACATCCGCAACGTCGTCCTGGTGGGCCACGGCCACTGCGGGAAGACCTCCCTGGCCGAGGCCATGCTCTTCGTGAAGGGCGCCACCTCCCGCCTGGGCAACACGGTGGATGGCACCTCGCTCCTGGACTTCGAGCCCGAGGAGCAGAAGCGCGGCGGCACGATCGGCTCCAGCGTGGCCTGGCTCGATCATGAGGATCACAAGATCAACCTGCTGGACACCCCCGGAGACGTCAACTTCATCTTCGACACGCTGAACACCATGCGCGGCGCCGATGCGGCCGTCCTGGTCGTCAGCGCCCCGGACGGCGTCGAGGTCGGCACCGAGCGCGTCTTTGCCGCCGCCGGCAGCCTGGGCCTGCCCCGCGTCATCTTCATCAACAAGATGGACCGCGAGCGGGCCGACGTGCCCGGCTGCCTCCAGGACATCGAGGATGTGCTGGGCGTTACGCCGATCAGCCTCCAGGTCCCCCTGGGCGCCGAGAGCGGCTTCCAGGGCTTCATCAGCCTGCTGCAGAAGAAGGCCTTCATCTTCCGCGGCGACGGCAGTGGGGCCTACGACAAGGTCGAGATCCCGGCCGCCGAGCAGGACCGGGTCCAGCACGCGCTGGAGGCCCTGATCGACGCGGTGGCCAGCACCGACGACATCCTGCTGGAGAAGTACCTGGAGACCTTCGAGCTCTCCGACCAGGAGCTCCGCGCCGGCCTGCGCAACGCCGTCCGCAGCGGCCGCATCGTCCCGGTGCTCTACGGCGCCGCCCCCTCCTGCATCGGCGCCATGGCCATGCTGGACCTCATCACCTGGGCCCTGCCCTCGCCCCTGGAGTGCGGCCCGGTGCTCCTCGCCGACGGCGACGAGCTGCAGCCCGGCGCCGAGGGCGGCTTCGCGGCCCGGGTGATCCACACCCTGGTCGATGAGTTCGCCGGCAAGCTGTCGATCCTGCGCGTCCTGCGCGGCACCATCCCGGGGGACCCCCTGGTCGTCAACCCGCACAGCGGCCAGACCGAGCGGCTGGGCGCGCTCTTCGCCCTGCGTGGAAAGGAGCGGGACGCCGTGGCCGAGGCGGTCACCGGCGACATCCTGGGCGTGGCCAAGCTCAAGGCGACCCACACCGGCGACACCCTGGCCGATCCCAAGTCCCTGGTTGAGCTGGAGCGCCTGGTCTACCCGCAGCCGATGATGTCCTACGTCATCAAGCCGCGCAGCAAGGGCGACGCCGACCGCATCAAGACCGCGCTGGAGCGCCTGCTGGAGGAGGACCCGACCCTCACCGTCAGCACCGAGGAGCTGACCAGCCACCTGGTCCTCAACGGCATGGGGCAGGCCCACCTGGAGATGGCCATCGAGCGCATGGCCCGCAAGTACAAGGTCAACGTCGACACCGACCTGCCGCCGGTGCCCTACCGCGAGACCCTGAAGAAGCCCGTCACCAACGTCGAGGGCAAGCACAAGAAGCAGACCGGCGGCGCCGGCCAGTTCGGCCAGTGCCTGCTCAACGTCATGCCGCAGGAGCGGGACCAGGGCTTCGCCTTCGTGGACATGATCAAGGGCGGCGCCATCCCCAACCAGTACATCCCCAGCATCGAGAAGGGGATCCGCGAGCGCATGAAGTCGGGTTTCCTGGCTGGCTACCCCATCATCGACATCAAGGTCGAGGTCACCGACGGCAAGTACCACCCCGTCGACTCCAAGGACATGGCCTTCCAGATGGCCGGCTCCAGGGGCCTGCGCGCGGCCTTCGAGCAGGGCGGCACCGTGCTGCTCGAGCCGATCATGGACCTGGACATCGTCGTCCCGACCGACATGATGGGGGATGTGTTGGGCGACCTGACCTCGCGCCGGGGCCGCATCATGGGCATGGACCAGCGCGGCAAGAACACCGTGATCAAGGGCATGGCTCCCCTGGCCGAGGTCCTGCGCTATGCACCGGATCTCAAGGGCATGACCGGCGGCAAGGGCGCCTTTACCATGGGCCTGCACGGCTATGAGCAGGTCCCGCCCAACCTGGTTGACGGCATCGTGCACGCCTCGCCCTTCAAGCGCGAGGACGAGGAGTAGTCCCCCCCATGCAGGACGAGATCCCCTTCGCCCGCCTCGGCATCCCCAAGGAGCTGCGGGGCAATGTCGGCCCTGACGCGCCCCAACCAGTGCGCGCGGCCATGGCCAGGGGGCTCATCCCGACCACGGCGGACGTGCAGCTCGCCCTCTGGTACATCCTGGCAGGGGACGCGGATCCCGAGGTCGCTGCGGCGGCCCGGGACGCCGTGTTGGCGACGCCGGCCGAGCGCATGGCCAACGCCATCAACATGCGCACCCACCCCAAGGTGCTGGAGTTCATCGCCGAGCTGCGTACCGATCCGGTGCTGGACGACCGCATCGGCATGCACAAGCTGGCCAACGACCGCACCGCGCGGATGGTGGCCCGCCGGGCGGGCAAGGACCTGTGCGAGAAGCTCGCGCTCAACCACGAGCGCCTGGTCATGACCCCCCTGATCTACGTGGATCTGCACGCCAACCCCAGCTGCCACGAGCGCGAGCTGCTGAAGGCCGAGGGCTTCCTGCGCATGGAGGGGCAGTTTCCCGCCGTGCCACCGGTGCGCCCCTTCCTGGCGGCGGCGGCGCCTGCGGCGGCCGAGCCGACCACCGCCGAGATGGACCTCGATGCCGAGATCCTGGCCGCCATCGCGGGGGACCAGTCGCCGGCCCTGCTGGCCGCCCAGCAGAGCAGCCTGGACATGTTCGAAATCGATGACGTGAAGGTCGACCTGGGCTCCTTCCGCTTCGACTTCCAGGACGAGACCGACGCGCTGTCGTGGATCCTGACGGCGGACCGCGCCGAGGGGGACCACGTCAGCGTCGACGAGCTGCGGTCCATGGAGGGCCTGATCCGCGACATGAGCCCCGGTCAGAAGATCAAGCTGGCCTACCTGGGCAACCAGGAGAGCCGGGGCATCCTGATCCGCGACTCCAACAAGCTGGTCTCCGCGGCGGTGGTGAAGTCGGGGCGCATGTCCGACGGAGAGGGCCTGGCTGCGGCCAACAACCGCAACCTGGCGGACGACGTGATCCGCGAGGTCGCCGGCAACCGGGAGTGGGCGCGAAAGTACCCCTTCCAGGTGGCCCTGGTGAACAACCCCAAGTGCCCCGTCTCCACGGCCATGAGCTTCATCCGCACCCTCAACAAGCGCGATCTGCAGGCCCTGACCCGCAACCGCAACGTCGCCAGCGCCGTGAACCAGGCCGCGACCCGGCTGTACCGCGAGAAGTACAAGGTCAACTGAGCCGGGACCGGACCGAGGGTGCGCTGCCTGTAGCGCTCAGGGCGTGTCGCAGCCCTGGTCGGCGATCTGGTGGACCCGCTCCTGGCCCATGGTGCCGCCCGCTTCCAGCCAGGCGTGGGCGTCGCGACGGGCCGGGCCCTCCCAGCCCAGCTCGCACATGGCGTCGACCCGGACGGCCTCGATGGCCTGGCGCAGGTGCTGGTCTGCCAGGGCGCGGTCGAGCATGACGTTGGCCGTGGTCACGAAGGCCTGGGGCGAGGCGTCGGTCCGGAGCTGCTGGAGGTGCTCGTACTGCTCGCTCGCCGTGAGGCCGGGCATGCCCGGGGCCGGCGGCCGGTCCATGGCCTGCATGTGGGTCAGCAGGCGGGCGTCGGAGCGGGCCTCGCAGGAGGCGGTCTGGCCCGCCGAGACCAGGCGCTGGCGGCCATCGGCGCAGGTTACCTGGACCACGCCGCGGCGGGTGCTGACCTCGGTCCGGCCGCCCTGGGTGGTGACGGAGTAGCGCGTGCCCAGCACCTGCACATCGGCCGAGACCGTGTGGATGGTGAAGGTCGCGAAGCTCGCCTCGGTCTGGGTGCGATCGATCTCGACGCGCACGGTGGCGTCGTTGGCCAGGACGAGCTGGGGATCGGCCTGGGTGCCGCCCAGGCGGCCGAAGCCGCTCTCCAGGCGCAGGTCCAGGCCGGGCACGACCTCGGCCCGCCAGGGGGTGGCGCCGGCCTCGATGTTCCCTGAGCGGCGCAGCCGCGGCGAGCTGGGCGGGGCCAGGGACACCAGCGCGGTCGGATCGGGCATCGGCTCCTCGATCACGGCGATGAGGGCCTGGGTCGGGGGCGGCTCCACCTGCGAGGGAGCGGCGGTCGGGGGCGCCGGCACCGACGGGGAGGAGAGGGCGGCCGGCGGCAGCTCGGCGATCTCGCGGTCCTGGTCGGGTGCCAGGGGCTCCGGTACGGTGGGCGTGCCGACGGCGGGCGTGCCCGAGTCGGTCGGGGCCACGGCCACGGTGGGGGGGCGGGCCGCGAAGAAGCGGCCGTGATCGGGCTGCTGCAGCGCCAGGGTCAGCAGGGTGCCGGCGGCGATGGCGGCCACGCTGGCCGCGGCCCACAGGCGCCAGGGCCGGGCGCCACGCAGCGGCACGACCTGGGCCGGCGGCGCGGGCACCAGCTCGTCCAGGAAGGCCCGCAGGCGCAGGTCCTGGGCCGGGTCTTCGCCGGCCGCGTCGAACCACTCCTGGATCGGGCGGGGATGGCGGCGCAGGCGACCTTCGCAGACGGTCAGCCGATCCCCGGCGGTGTCGGGATCGAGGGCGTCGCCCTCGGCCTCTCCCCGGTCCCCAGGCCGGTCCCCAGGCAGGTCCCCAGGCAGGTCCCCAGGCAGGTCCCCCGACAGGTCTGCTGCCAGGTCCTGGTCGGAGAGGAGCGTCTGGTCCACGGCGCTGGGGTCGGGGACCAGGGCGTCCAGGAAGGCGCGAAGGCGGGCGTCCTGGGCAGGCTCGTCACCGGCGGCGTCGTACCAGGCCTGGATGGCGCGGGGCTGCTCGGCCAGGTTGTCGGCGCTGTTGCGCTCCCGGGCCAGGTCGACGGGCAGGGGGACGACCTTGAGGTGATCGCGCGGAGGTGTGGTCATGTTCCCTCCTCTTCCACCGCGCTGGACGGGCGCAGGCCGTAGCGATGCGCGGTCTCGCGGATGTGCCGGTTGGCGCGCCGCAGCCGGCTGGCCACGGTGCCGCGTGGCACCTGGGTCATGCCGGAGATCTCGGTCTGCGACCAGCCCTCCAGGTACATGATGAAGGCCTCACGGGCGTCCGGGTCCAGCTCGGCGAGGATCTTCTCACCCAGGCTGACGGCCTCGCGGTGCCAGGCGGCGGTCTCGGGCGAGTGGCGCTCGGGACCCGGCATGGGCTGCTGGTCCGACAGGGCGGCCACCAGCTCCACGTCTTCCACGGGCACCCGGGGGCGGCGACGCCGCTTCTTGAGGTGGTCGGCCGCGACGCGGCGCAGGATGCCCATGACCCAGGAGTCGAGCTTGTCGGGGTCTCCCAGGCTGTCCAGGCGCCGCACGACGACCGTGAATGCGTCCTGGCACAGCTCCTCGGGGTCGAGGTTGTTGCCGTACAGGCGCCGCGCCGTGGCGGGCAGCCAGTTCATGAGGTGGGCCATGACGTGCCGGGTGGCCATGCGATCGCCGGCGATGGCGAGCGCCGTGGTCTCGGGCGTCAGGGCTTCGTTGGGGATGGGCATCATGGTTGCCGGTAAGGTGGCCGCGCCCCAGTGAGTGGATCACCGGGACACGAACATCGTAGCCGGTCGCCAGGACGCCCCCGGCTCCCCCTTTACAGCGCCCCCTACAGAGCGCGGTAGGGCAGCCCGTGGGCCTCGGCCACCGCCTGGTAGGTGACCTCGCCGCGGCAGACGTTGAGGCCCTTGCGCAGACCCTCGTCGCGCGCGATGGCGGCCTCCCAGCCCAGGTTGGCCAACATCAGGCCGTAGCGGGCCGTGGCGTTGTTCAGGGCGAAGGTGCTGGTGCGGGCCACGGCGCCGGGCATGTTGGCCACGCCGTAGTGGACGACGCCGTCGACGATGTAGATCGGGTCGGCGTGGGTGGTGGCGTGCGTCGTCTCGACGCAGCCGCCCTGGTCCACGGCGACGTCGACGATGGCGGCGCCCGGCTTCATGCGGGCCAGATCCTGGCGGCGGACCAGGTGCGGGGCCTTGGCGCCTGCGACCAGGACGGCGCCGATGACCAGGTCGGCCTCGGCCAGGGCCAGCTCGATGTTGTGCTGGCTGCTGAACAGGGTCTTCACCCGGCCGCGGTACAGGTCGTCGTACCAGCGCAGCGTCTCGATGCTGATGTCCAGCACCGTCACCTCTGCGCCCAGGCCGATGGCCATGGCGCAGGCGTTCTTGCCGACGATGCCGCCGCCCAGGACCAGGACGCGGCCGGGGGGCACGCCGGGGACGCCGCCCAGCAGGACGCCGCGGCCGCCGGAGTGCTTCTCCAGGCAGCGCGCGCCGGCCTGGACCGAGAGCCGCCCGGCCACCTCGCTCATGGGCATGAGCAGGGGCAGCTTGCCACCGACCTCGACGGTCTCGTAGGCGAAGGCCACGCTGCCGCTGGCGATCAGGGCCTGGGTCTGGGCCAGATCGGGGGCCAGGTGCAGGTAGGTGTAGAGGATCTGGTCCTTGCGGATCAGGGGGTACTCGCGGGCGATGGGCTCCTTGACCTTCCAGATCAGGTCGGCCCGGCCCCAGACCTCTTCCGCCGTGGCGACGGTGTGGGCGCCGGCGTCGACGTACTCGGCGTCGGTGATGCCCGAGCCTTCGCCCGCGCTGGCCTGGACCAGCACCTGGTGGCCGTGGGTGACGAGCTGCCGGACGGTGCTGGGGATGCAGCCCACCCGGTTCTCTTGTGGCTTGATCTCCTTGGGAATTCCGACGATCATGACCTCTCCCTATGCGGCGCGACGGCCGCGGGGTGGGACCGCGATGAGGGCGCCGACCGGGGGGGCCCGACTCGGGTCCGATGGAGGGCTGCGCGGAGCGCCGACCTTACCGCGGCGGACCCTGCGCGGCGATGCCTGCGCGCTGCCAGGCGGGGGAGGGGGCCTGCCCCAGGGCCGGCCAGCCGCCGGCCGCCCTCCCGGGGGCATGATAGGGGGGAATGTTCCGCCCACGACGGGCGCACCGAGGTGGTCCATCGACGCACAGACCCCGCCCGTGCCAGAGGCACCCGGCCTGGTCCGATCCGAGCTCCTGATCGAGGACGGCGCCGCCGGTCTGGCGCGCCAGAGCCTGGACTTCCGCGACGGCGCCGCCTTGCGGGAGCTGGCGGGAGAGGTCGGGCAGAACCTCAAGATCCTGTCTCGGGGCACAGGCGTGCAGATCGGGCAGCGCGGCAACGTCCTGAGCCTGAGCGGCGAGCCGCAGGCCGTGCTGTCGGTCGGCGACATCCTGGCCCAGCTGCTCGAGGTGGCCCAGGCCGGCTTCGCCTTGAGCGGCGCCGACGTGGACCAGGCCTGCCGCATGCTGCGCGGCAGCAACCCGGTGCGCCTGCTGGACCTGTACCGGGACGTCATCAACATCGGCATCGGCCGCAAGCAGGTCCACCCGCGCTCGGTGCGGCAGCGGGCCTACATCCAGGCCATCCGCGACCATGACCTGGTCTTCGGCGTCGGACCGGCTGGCACGGGCAAGACCTACCTGGCCATGGCCATGGCCCTGGCCGCCCTGACCCGCCAGCAGGTCCGGCGGATCATCCTGTGCCGCCCGGCGGTGGAGGCCGGCGAGAAGCTGGGCTTCCTGCCCGGCGACATGGTGGAGAAGGTCAACCCCTACCTGCGCCCCCTCTACGACGCGCTGCACGACCTGATGGGCATCGAGCGGGCCCAGCGCCTCATCGAGAAGGACATCATCGAGGTCGCGCCGCTGGCCTTCATGCGCGGCCGCACGCTGTCCGACGCCTTCGTCATCTTGGACGAGGCCCAGAACACGACCGCCGAGCAGATGAAGATGCTGCTCACGCGGACGGGCCTGAACTCCCAGGTCGTCGTCACCGGCGACCCCAGCCAGGTCGACCTGGACCGGTCTCGCGCCAACGGCCTGGAGAACGCGCTGTCGGTGCTCGAGGGTGTGGACGGCATCGCCTCGGTGGTCTTCAGCGACGTCGACGTGGTCCGGCACCCGCTGGTGTCGGCCATCATCCGGGCCTACGACCGCCAGAGCCCCCGCCCTGCGCGGGCGGACCGGCCGGGCGGCGACGGTGTCGACTAGGACCGGCCCGCCTCGCCCCGCCTCGTTCCGGCCGGGGGTGATCCGGCTGCGGGACCGCCTCTCCTCGGGGCCGGTGCGGCGGCTGCTGGCGCTGCTGGCCCTGGCGCTGGGCACCTCGCTGCTGGTCGTGGACTACGTGCGCGTGCCGACCCGGGACTTCCAGGTGGGCGAGGTGGCCGACCGGGACGTGCGGGCCACGGCGGCCTTCAAGTACGTCGACTGGAACAGCACCCTCGAGGCCCAGCGCCGCGCCGAGGCGGCGGTGGCCCCCGTCTACGACTTCGACGCCACCCTCTCCTCGCGCCTGCAGTCCCGCGTGCAGGAGGCCTTCGAGCAGGCGCGGCGGGCCTACAGCGAGCAGCTCATGGGGGCCCGGGCCGTGGGCCACGTGGACCTCTCGGCCGCCGAGCAGTCGGCCATCGCCCAGGACCTGCTCAAGGGGCTGGAGCTGACGCTGGCCCCCGAGGACATCGACCGCGTCATCGCCGCCCGCTTCGACCCGCGCATCGCCCAGCTGGCCGTCGAGTACATCGGCATGGCGCAGCAGCACTACGTCATCGCCGACCGCGGCCTGCTGCCGACCGAGGACCGGGCGATCACCGTCGTCCGCATCCTGCACGACAGCCAGGACGAGGTGCCCCTCGACGACTTCACGCAGGTCCGCAGCCCCGAGGATGCCCGCCAGGCCCTCAGCCTCTACGCCCTGGAGAAACCCGACGTCGCCAGCCAGGACCCCAATGTGTCCCGGTCCGCGCTGGCCATCGCCCGCGCCGCCGTCCGGCCGAACTTCTCCTACAACCAGCTGCTGACAGAGGCGCGACGCCGCGACGCCCGGGCCGCCCAGGGGGTGCAGGAGGTCTACATCCAGCAGGGCAAGTCCCTGGTGCGCGAGGGCGACGTCCTGAACCGCCAGCAGGTGGACATGATCCGCGGCCTGCAGGCCACCCGCTCGGGCCCGGGCATGCTGGGCGTGGTCCTGGCCCTGATCGCCTTCTGCGCCCTCATCTTCGGCGTGATCTACATCTACGGCGCCACGCAGATCCAGCGCTTCACCACCCGCGAGCGCGACCTCGAAGCCATGGCCCTGGTCGGCCTCCTCGTGCTGCTGGTCTGCCGGGGCCTGCTGGAGCTGAGCGCGCCCCTGGCCGGCGCCGTGGGCCTGGGCATGGCGGCCAGCAGTGTCTGGTTCATGGCCCCCGTGGCCGGCGGCGCCATGATCGTGCGCATCCTCGTCAACAGCGAGACGGCCCTGCTCTTCAGCCTGGGCATGGCGGTGGCCGGCGGCATGATGATGGACCAGGATGTCCTATACGCCGTCTTCTTCGCGGTCAGCGCCCTGGTCGGCGCGGCGGCGGCGGCCCAGTCCCCCGAGCGGATCGGCATCCTGCGGGCCGGCCTGCTGACCGGCCTGGTCAACGCCGGGGCGGCCCTGCTCATCAACCTGGTCCAGGTCCACCTGGGCCACGGATCGACCACCGTGATCGCCGCCAGCCAGCCCCTGTGGGACGTGGTCTTCGCCTTCATGGGCGGGCTGCTCAGCGGCGGCATGGTGCTCGTCCTGGTGCCCCTCTTCGAGCTCTTCGGCTTCCTCACCGACTACAAGCTCATTGAGCTGGCCAACCTCAACCACCCCCTGCTCCGCCAGCTCATGCTGCGGGCGCCGGGGACCTACCACCACAGCGTGATCATGGGCTCGCTGTGCGAGCAGGCCGCCGAGAGCATCGGCGCCAACCCGCTGCTGGTGCGCGTCGCCTGCTACTTCCACGACATCGGCAAGGCCCTGCAGCCGCAGTACTTCATCGAGAACCAGCGCGGCGGACCCAACCCCCACGACCGGCTTCAGCCCCGCCAGTCGGCCCGGGCCATCCTGGCCCACGTCGTGGACGGCCAGGCGGTGGCGGCCCAGTACAAGCTGCCCCGGCCCGTGGTCGACGGCATCGCGATGCACCACGGCACCAGCCTGATCAAGTACTTCTACGTGAAGGCCCTGGACCAGGCCGAGCCGGGCGACGTGGTCGACGACCCCGAGTTCCGCTACCCGGGCCCGATCCCCGACAGCAAGGAGACCGGCATCATGCTGCTGGCCGACCGCTGCGAGGCGGCCTGCCGGACCCTGAAGGAGCCCACGGCCCACAACATCCGCTCGCTGGTCCAGAAGCTCGTCAACGACGCCGTCACCGACAACCAGCTCGAGAACTGCCCGCTGACGGTCCAGGAGCTGTACCGCATCGTCGACAGCTTCACCGAGACCCTGCTGGGCATCTACCACCACCGCATCGAGTACCCGGGCATGCCCGCCAGGTCGGCGCCCGGCCCCGGGGTCGAGACCTCGCCCATCATCACCCTCGACCTGCAGAACCCCCTGCGGGATCGCGAAGAGGACTCCGGCGACCACGCCACCGCCCGACCTGGGGCCGGCGTCGTCCCCGAGGACCCCAGCGCCGAGCTGCCCGACGCGGAGAAGCCGCAGTGACCGACCAGAGCCCGGACGCCATCGTTGAGGACAGCACCGTCGAGGTGAGCGTCGAGGACGAGCTGGATCCTGCCCTGGAGGCGGGGGTCGAGGCGGCCGCACGGCAGGCCCTGCGGGCCCTGGACCTGTCGGCCGTGGAGCTGTCGGTGCTGCTGTGCGACGACGACACCATTCGCCAGCTCAACGCCGACTGGCGGGGCAAGAACGAAGCCACCGACGTGCTCTCCTTCGCCCAGGACGACGGTGAGGCCGTGGCTTTGCCCCCGGGCATGCCGCGCTTCCTGGGGGACCTGGCCATCTCGGTAGACACGGCCACGCGCCAGGCCGCCGAGCAAGGGCACGACCTGTCCGTCGAGCTGCGGGTCCTGCTGGTCCACGGCCTGCTGCACCTGCTGGGCCACGATCACCTGGAGGAGGAGCAGGCCCGGAGCATGCGCGCCGAGGAGGCCCGCGTCCTGGCGGCGCTGGGGGGCGCCACGGGCCTGGTCGAGCGCGCGGACCCGGCGCCCCACCCCTAGTCGCCTCCCGGGTTACGGCGGCGGCTGCTCCCTGGAGGACCCCGTGGCCATCGACCCGACTGATCTCGAGAAGGACCTTCGCGAGCGCATCGAAGCGCTCCGGGGGCATCTTTGACCTCGAGGGCTTGAGGCGACGCATCTCCGAGCTCGACACGCGGGCCGCGGACCCCGACTTCTGGTCCGATCCCGAGCGGGCGACGGCGACCCTGAAGGAGAAGGCCACCTACGAGCGCTGGGTCGAGGGCGTGGACGTCCTGCAGCGAGAGTGGGATGACGCCTCCACCCTGCTCGAGCTGGGCATGGAGGAGGGCGACGCCGCCACCATGAAGGAGGCGGCCCAGTGCTTCGTGCAGCTCGAGGGCCGGGTGACCCAGGCCGAGGTCCGTCGCATGCTCGGCGACGAGAACGACGACAAGGACGCCATCCTGGAGATCAACTCCGGGGCCGGCGGCACCGACGCCGCCGACTGGGCGCAGATGCTCATGCGCATGTACATCCAGTGGGCCGCCCGCATGGAGTTCAAGGTCGAGATCGACGACGAGCAGCCCCACGAAGAGGCGGGCATCAAGTCTGCCACCCTGCTCATCCGCGGCCCCTACGCCTACGGCTACCTCAAGGCCGAGATCGGCGTGCACCGCCTGGTGCGGATCTCGCCCTTCGACAGCGCCGCGCGTCGCCACACCGCCTTCGCCAGCGTCGGCGCCTACCCCGACGTGGATGACGACATCGAGGTGGACGTCAAGGACAGCGATCTGCGGGTCGACACCTACCGCTCCAGCGGTGCGGGCGGGCAGCACGTCAACACCACGGACTCCGCGGTGCGGCTGACCCACCTGCCCACGGGCCTGGTCGTCGCCTGCCAGGCCGAGCGCAGCCAGCACAAGAACCGCGCCAAGGCCCTCAAGCTGCTGAAGGCCAAGATCTACCAGTACGAGGTGGACCGGCGGCAGGTGGACATCGACGCCGCCAATTCCAAGAAGAAGCGCATCGAGTGGGGCAGCCAGATCCGCAGCTACGTCATGCAGCCCTACCGCATGGTCAAGGACCTGCGAACCGGGGTCGAGTTCGGGGACACCGACCGGGTGCTCAACGGCGACCTGCTGCCCTTCATGGAGGCCTGGTTGGCCCAGCGCGCCGAGGACGAGGCGGCCGGCGAGGCGACCGAGGACTGAGCCGGCCCTCGGGGCCAGGTCGGGCGGCCGCAGGGGGGGACGCGGAGGCGCTGCGGAGGCGCCGCCGGGGCTTCCGTGCCAGGGATGCGCGCGCCTGCGTCGATCCACCCGCCCTGTTCGGTTACGCCGGCCCGTCGCCCTGCCCCCCGCGCTGCCGCGCCGAGGCCCTCCCATGTACGACTTCGACCCCGAACGCCTCGACAAGCTGGCCCTGCTTCGCGCCTCGGGCATCACGCCCTACCCCCACGGCCTGCACATCGGGCAGACCGCCGGCCAGGTCGCCGCCCTGATCGGTGAGCGCCCCGCCGACGAGCTGGCCCAGGACGAGACCGTCGTGGTCCTGGCCGGTCGCCTGCTTGCCAAGCGCGAGATGGGCAAGGCCGGCTTCGCGCGCCTGCAGGATCGCAGCGGCGCCATCCAGGTCTACATCCGCAAGGACGACGTGGGTGAGGCTGCCTTCGAGACCTGGCGCAAGCTCGACCTGGGCGACCACGTGCACGTCAGCGGTCGCCTGATGCGCACCCGCACCGGCGAGCCCAGCGTCGCCGCGCAGACGCTGGTCCTGGCCGCCAAGTGCATCGCCTCGATGCCCGACAAGCACCACGGCCTGGAAGACCGCGAGCTGCGCAGCCGCAACCGCTACGTCGACCTGTTCGTGAACGAAGACAGCCGCGAGGTCTTCCGGCGCCGCTCGGAGATCGTGCGTGTCTTCCGCTGCTTCTTCGAAGACCGGGACTTCGTCGAGGTCGAGACCCCGATGATGCAGGTCATTCCCGGCGGGGCCACGGCCCGTCCCTTCGTGACCCACCACAACGCGCTGGGCATCGACCTCTACCTGCGCATCGCCCCCGAGCTCTTCCTCAAGCGCCTGGTGGTCGGCGGCGTCGAGCGGGTCTTCGAGATCAACCGGAACTTCCGCAACGAGGGGCTGGACACCCGGCACAACCCCGAGTTCACCATGTTGGAGTTCTACCAGGCCTATGCCACCTGGCACGACCTGATGGACCTCACCGAGGAGCTGATCTCCAGCGCGGCCCTGGCTGTCTGCGGCAGCACCTCGGTGCCCTTCGGGCCGCACACCCTGGACCTGGGCACGCCCTGGCGCCGGGCTCCCATGGGCCAGCTCATCGCCGAGCACACGGGCCTGTCGGTCGAGCAGGTGCGCGACCCAGCGGCCATGGCCGCCTTCTGGCTGAGCAAGCACCCCGGGTCCGACCCCGCCGGCCTGCCCAGCACCATGGGCCGGTGGTGGGACTGGCTGTTTGACGCCTATGTCGAGGACCACCTGATCCAGCCGACCTTCGTGACCGACTTCCCCGCCGAGATCTCCCCGCTGGCCCGCCGCAACGAAGCCGACCCGACCTTCACCGAGCGCTTCGAGCTGGTCATCGCCGGCGCCGAGATCGCCAACGGCTTCAACGAACTCAACGACCCGGTCGACCAGGCCGAGCGCTTCGCCGCCCAGGTCCGGGCCCGTGAGGGGGGCGACGATGAGGCCATGTACTTCGACGCCGACTACATCAAGGCGCTGTCCTACGGCATGCCGCCCACCGCGGGTGAGGGCATCGGCATCGACCGCGTGGTCATGCTGCTGACCAACCGGGAGTCGATCCGGGACGTGATCCTCTTCCCGACGCTGCGTCCTCAGGCGGGTCCCCAGGCGGATCAGGGTCCCCAGGTTGATCCGGCCGCCAGCTCCGAGGACAAGGGCTGATGCGCTTCGCCCTGATGATCGCGCTCTCCCACCTCCGCGCCCGTCGGCGCGAGGCGGGGATCAGCGTCATCACCGGTGTCTCCATCATGGGGGTCACCATCGGCGTGACCGCGCTCATCATGGTGCTGGCGGTCATGCAGGGCTTCGAGGTCGACCTGCGCGACAAGATCCTGGGCAGCAACGCCCACCTGATCGTGCTCAACCAGGACGGCGAGTTCGAGGACTACGACGCGGTGACCAAGGCCGTGGAGTCGGTCAAGGGCGTCACCGTGGCGGCGCCCTTCGTCTACTACGAGGTGATGATCCGCTCGCAGTGGGGGGCCGGCGGCGCCGTGCTCAAGGGCATCGACCCCGAGCACAGCGGCCAGGTCACCGACGTGGTCCACAACCTGGACCGCGGTCCCCACGGCGCCCTGGGCACCGACGCCGAGAAGCTGGCGGTGCTCGAGAGCCTGCCCGAGCCGCCCCGGGCCGACGCCCAGGACGTGGGGGACACCGACCAGCTGCCCGGCATCATCCTGGGCCGCGAGCTGGCCCAGCACCTGGCCGTCACCGTCGGCGACAAGGTCGCGCTCATCAACCCCATCGGCGGCGGCACCGGCCCCATGGGCATGCCCGTGCCTACGGTCAAGCCCTTCCGGGTGGCCGGCACCTTCTACTCGGGCATGTACGAGTACGACACGAACTGGACGTACGTGGCCATCCACGACGCCCAGGACTTCCTGAAGATCGGGGACGCCGCGACCGGGGTCGAGGCCCGCGTCGACGACATCGACGGGGTCGAGGCCATCGCCGACGCCGTGGGCCAGGTCCTGCCCTACCCCTACTCCACCCGGCACTGGAAGAGCGTGAACCGCAGCCTGTTCAGCGCGCTCAAGCTCGAGAAGATCGTCATGGGGCTGATCCTCTCGCTCATCGTCGCGGTGGCCAGCCTCAACATCGTCGGCACCCTGATCCTGATCGTCGTCACCCGGGCCCGGGAGATCGCCATCCTGCGGGCCATGGGCACCAGCAAGGGCACGGTCCGGATGATCTTCATGCTCCAAGGCCTGATCATCGGCCTGGTGGGCACGACGGTCGGCACGGGGCTGGGCCTGCTCGGCTGCGAGCTGCTGCGGTGGATCCACTTCCCGCTGGACACCGACGTGTACTACCTGGACACCCTGCCTGTGGTGGTCGAGTACGACAACGTGGTCATGGTCGCGATAGCCGCCGTGGTCATCTGCTTCCTCGCCACGCTCTACCCGGCGACGGTCGCCGCCAGCATCGACCCCGTCGAAGGCCTTCGGTACGAATGAGCTTGCCCGCATGAGCCGCCCCGCCGATCCGCCCGGTCTCGACGCCACCACCCCCATGGGGGTGAACGTTCGCGTCGAGAACCTCAACAAGCGCTTTCACAAGGGCGGTCAGACCCTCGAGGTGCTGCAGGGCATCAATCTCGAGCTGGACGCCGGAGAGATGGTGGCCGTGGTGGGACAGTCGGGCTCGGGCAAGTCGACCTTCCTGCACGTGCTCGGCACCCTGGACCACCCCTCCGAGGGCCGGATCTGCTTCGACGGGACGGACGTCTTCCAGCGCAGCGGCGCTGCCCTGGACGCCATGCGCAACCGCCGCATCGGCTTCATCTTCCAGTTCCACCACCTGTTGCCAGACCAGGACGCGCTGCACAACGTGATGATCCCCGCGCTCATCGGCGGCGACTCGACGGAGTCGGCTCGCGAGCGCGCCGCCGCCCTGCTGGGCCGCGTGGGGCTCTCGGCACGGCTGCACCATCGTCCTGGCGAGCTGTCGGGCGGCGAGCAGCAGCGCGTGGCCATCGCCCGCTCCCTGGCGCGCTCCCCGGGCCTGCTGCTGGCGGACGAGCCTACGGGAAACCTGGACCCCACGACCGCCGCGGGCGTCTTCGACCTGCTCGTCGAGCTCAACGCCGACGCTGGTTCGACCCTGGTGGTCGTGACCCACTCCCTCGAGCTGGCCGCCCGCTTCCCGCGGGTGCTGCGCCTGGTCCAGGGCCGCTTCGAGGAGCACGACGCGTGACGGCCTGGCTCAACCTGCTGCTCCCTCTCCTGGCCCTGGTCGGCTTCGCCCACGCCCAGGAGCCCGCCGCGCCGGCGCTCGAGGCCCCTGCCGAGGACGCCAGCCGGGTCCTGCCGCGCCCGGACGCGCCCGCGCCCGCTGATGCGCCGGCCTTGGCCGAGGGGCCGGTCGTCGATCCCGGCGCCCCGATGTCCGCCATGGGCATGGTCACCGACGTCAAGGTCGTGGGCCTGCGCCGCCTGGAAGAGGCCGCCATCCTGGCCGCCATCGGCATGCGGGCTGGAGAAGAGGTCTCGGACTGGAAGGTCCGGCGGGACATCAAGAGCGTGTGGGCCACGGGCTTCGTCGACAACGTCACCGTCGACGTCTCGCCGGCCGCCGAGGGCCCCGGCGTGGTCGTCACCTTCCGGGTCGCCGAGAAGCCCGCCATCCGTGAGGTCAAGTTCAAGGGCAACAAGAAGCTGGACGAGGACGCGCTGAAGGAGGTCATGGACATCAAGCCCTTCAGCGTGCTGAACCAGGCCGAGGTCGCGCGCAACGCCAAGCGGATCCGCGATAAGTACCTGGAAAAGGGGTACTTCCTGGTCGAGGTCGACCCGGTCATGCGGGACCTGGGCAACGACCTGGTCGAGCTGACCTTCGAAATCACCGAGAACCACAAGGTGGTGGTCCAACGCGTCGACATCGTCGGGAACGAGCAGATCCCCGACAAGAAGATCAAGCGCTTCCTGAAGACCAAGGCCGGCGGCATCCTGCCCTGGCTCACCAACTCGGGCACCTTCATCGAGGACAACCTCGACAACGACACCCAGGTCATTCGCTCGGTCTACCTGGAGGACGGCTACGTCAACGTCAAGGTCGGCAAGCCCCAGGCATGGTTGTCTCCGGACAAGCGAAGCATCTACGCCAGCTTCTCGGTTGACGAGGGCCCGCGCTTCAAGCTGGGCAAGATCAAGGTCGACGGCGACTTCGTGGCCGAAGAAGGTCTGACCCACGACGCCGTCCAGCAGATCCTGGACGGCGACACCGCCCGCACCGTGCGGGAGCGCTGGGAGCGCGCCCAGAAGCGGGCCGGCGACGAGCCGGTGCCCGACACCTGGGACGACAACGTCCGGGCCCGCCCCCTGGAGTTCGCCGAGCGCACCCCGGGCCTGGACACCGGTGACTGGTTCAAGCTCTCGGTCTTCAACCAGGTCCGCCAGGAGATCACCGACCTCTACGGCGACCAGGGCTACGCCTTCGCCAACGTCACGCCCCTGACCGACACCGACAACGACGCCCAGGTCGTGGACCTCACCTTCGACATCCAGCGCGGGGAGAAGGTGCGCATCGGGCGCATCGACATCACGGGCAACGACCCGACCCTGGACAAGGTCGTGCGGCGCGAGATCCCCATCAACGAGGGTGAGATCTACTCGGGCACCTCGCTGAAGGAGGCGCGGCAGCGCCTGGAGCGCCTGGGCTTCTTCGAGGACGTGAAGATCAGCACGCCGCGCGGCGACAAGCCCGACGAGCTGGACATGAAGGTCGACGTGACCGAGCAGCCCACGGGCTCCTTCAGCGTCGGCGCCGGCTTCAGCAACCTCGAGAACTTCGTCTTCACGATGAACGTCTCGAAGAACAACTTCCTGGGCCGCGGCTACGTGATGAGCGCCGCGATCAACGCCTCGGGCAAGCGCCAGCAGGGCAACGTCCAGATCTTCGACCCCTACTTCCTGGACAGCCGCTGGACCCTGCGCTTGAGCGGCTTCTCGACCAGCCAGCAGTTCATCGAGGACGAGTACCAGCGCGGCTTCTCCTTCGCCGTGGGTCGCTACCTGGACCGCCGCGACGACATCCGCCTGGAGGTCGACTACACCCTGGAAGACACGGGCCTGGTCAACGTCGACGCCTACAAGTCCAAGCTGCTGGGCGGGCAGATGTACCGCAACGGCAAGACCAGCACGACGGGCATCTCGCTGGTCATCGACAAGCGGAACAACCGCATCAACGCCACGCAGGGCATCTACGCCAGCGCCACGGCCGCCCTGTCCGGCGGCATCCGCGTGAACCAGGACCAGCTCCTGAGCGTCTTCGGCGGCGACTTCAACTTCATCGAGACCAAGGCGAACCTGCGGGCCTACCACCCGGTCAGCCCCAAGGGCGAGTGGCTGATCTTCAAGTACAACGGGACCCTGGGCGCGATCACGACCACGGACGGGTCGATCCTGCCCTACATCCACCGCTACCGGGCCGGCGGCATCAACTCGGTGCGCGGCTACGACTGGTACACCCTGGGGCCGCGCATGCGCGCCTCGGGCTACCGCGGCTCCTCGCGCACGCCGTTCACGGGCTCCGAGGACCCGCAGGCGGCCGAGGACACGCTCATCGTCGGCGGCACTGAGACCTTCATCAACAACTTCGAGCTGGAGATGCCGGTGGTGCGCCAGGCCGGCATCAGCACCGTCGTCTTCTTCGATGCCGGCAACGCCTTCGGCGATCCCTGGGGGGTGGGGCACGTCAACCCGCTGAACCTGCGGACGGCCTACGGCTTCGGCATCCGCTGGTTCTCGCCCATGGGCCCGCTGCGCTTCGAGTGGGGTTTCCCGATCAACCCCCGGGAAGACGAGCGCAAGTCGGTCTTCGACTTCTCCATCGGCTCGCTCTTCTGAGCCACCCCGCACGCGCGGAACCGGGGGACGAGGCTGGCTTGCCCCCGGGTTCCGGCCAGGGTTAGTCCCGCCTGCCGCCGTCCTCTCGCCTTCGGAGCCCCCATGCGCAGCCTTCGCATCCTCGTCGCCACCCTGGCCCTGTGCGCCTCTCCGGTCATCGTCCCGGTCCTGGAGTCGCCGGCCCAGGCCGAGGTCAAGATCGCGGTCGTCGACTTCCAGTCGGCCATCAACCAGGTCAAGGACGGCATCGCCGCCAAGGGCCGGCTCGAGGGAATGTTCTCGGCCAAGAAGCAGGCCATCGACGACATGGAGAAGAAGCTCCAGTCGATGCAGGACGACTACCAGAAGCAGTCCATGGTCCTCTCCGACAGCGCCCGCGCGGCCAAGGAGCAGGAGATCATGCAATTACAGAACCAGTACCAGCAGACCTACATGCAGTCCCAGCAGGACATGCAGGACGCCTACGCCAAGGAGATGGACGGCCTGATCGGCAAGATGCGGGTCATCGTCGAGGGCATCGGCAAGGAGCGGGGCTACACGCTGGTGCTGGAAGCGACCGAGGGCGGCGTCGTCTACTCGGCGGACACCATCGACATCACGTCCGAGGTCGTCAAGCGCTACGACGCATCCCATGGCGGCTGAGAGCGCCGCTCCGCTCACGGTCGCCTGGCTGGCAGCCCGCCTGGGGGGCAGCGTCGAGGGCGACGGGGAGCGCCGGCTCGTCGCGGTGCGCGGCCTGGCCGAGGCGGGTCCCCAGGACCTGAGCTTCCTGAGCAACCGACGCTACGCCCGGGCCATGGCCACCACCCAGGCGGGCGCCGTGTTGGTCGGGCGGCGGGACGATGCCCACGGGCACACCGTCATCCGGGTGGACGATCCCTACGCGGCCTTCGCGCGGGCCCTGGCCCTGTTCCACCCCGCCCCCGCGGTGGAGCCGGGGGTCGACGCCCTGGCCCGGGTGTCGCCCGGCGCCGTGGTGGAGGGAGCGCGGATCGAGGCCTTCGCCTGGATCGGTCCGGATGCCGTCGTCGGGCCGGGGACCCGGGTCGAGGCCGGGGCCGTCGTGGGCGCTGGGGCCCGCGTGGGCCGCGACTGTCGGCTGATGCCCCACAGCGTGGTGTGCGAGGGCTGCGTCCTGGGCGACCGGGTCTGGCTCAACCCCGGTGCCGTCGTCGGCGGTGAGGGCTTCGGCTTCGCACCCACCGCACAGGGCAACCTGAAGATCCCCCAGGTCGGGCGCGCCATCATCGAGGACGACGTCGAGATCGGCGCCAACTCCTGTGTCGACCGCGCGGCCCTGGGCGACACCGTCGTCCGCCGGGGGGCCAAGCTCGACAACCTGTGCCAGGTGGGCCACGCCGCCGAGGTGGGTGAGCACAGCCTGATGGTGGCCTACGCTGGCGTCGCAGGCAGCGCGCACATCGGCGCCCGCAGCATCCTGGCGGCCAAGGCGGCCGTGTTGGGCCACATCGAGCTGGGGCCCGGCACCCACGTCGGCGTCGCCAGCGTGGTCCACGACAGCCAGCCCGCCGGGGCCCGCGTCACCGGGGTGCCCGCCTACGAGCACCGCCGCTGGCTGCGCACCGCGGCGACCTTGCCCGAGCTGCCCGAGCTCCGCCAGCAGCTCCGGGGCTTGCAGGCTCGCGTGGACGCCATGCAGGCTGCGGCTGCGGCTGCGGCTGTGGCGGTAGCTCCGGTTGCCGCGCCCCCCTCCTCGGTCGCGCCCCCCTCCTCTCCTGCGGAGACCGCCATGACGGCCCAGGCTCCGGAAGCCACGCCCGGCCCGGGCGCGCTGGACATCCAGCAGATCCTCGCCATGCTGCCCCACCGCTTCCCCTTCCTGATGATCGACCGGGTGCTCGAGGTGGTGCCCGGCGAGCGGGCGGTGGGCATCAAGTGTGTCACCGTCAACGAGCCGCACTTCCAGGGGCACTTCCCGACCCAGCCCATCATGCCGGGCGTGCTCATCACCGAGGCATTCGCCCAGCTGGCCTGCGTCGTGGCGCTGACGGCGCACCCCGAAGCCCTGGGCAAGTCGGTCTTCCTGCTGGGCCTGGACAAGGTCCGCTTCCGTCACCCGGTGCGCCCGGGCGACCGCATCGTGCTCACGGTCGAGAAGCGCTTCGAGCGCCGCTCGGTCTGGAAGCTCTTCGGCAAGGCCGAGGTCGATGGCAAGGTCGTGGCCGACGGTGAGGTCATGGCGACCATCACGGACACCGACAGCCCGGCGGGCTGAGGGGTCTCGGGTGGGCCGCTACGCCAGCCCCTCGACCAGCGGGACCTCCAGCACCTTCTCGTGGTGGATGGGGCCGTGGCCGAACCAGCCGCCCTCGCCGAAGAGCTCGCCGTGGTCGCTGGTGATGGTGACCCAGGTGCCGGGAGGCACGCAGTCCAGCAGCTTCTCCATGACGCCATCCAGGTAGGCCGCGGCCTCCACCTGGCGCTGGCGCAGGGCGTCCAGGCGGTCCTGGTCGAAGAAGCGGGGGGCGTACTCCTGGCGCAGGGCGTGGCCGGCGGAGACCTGCTGGAAGACGCCGTTGAGGCCGTGGATGCGGGGCCAGTCGGCCTCGGGCTCCGAGGGCAGGGCGTAGGGGTAGTGGGCCTCGCCCGTGTTGAGCAGCCAGAAGGTGGGCCGGTCGGGATCGAAGTGCATGGCGTCGATCATGGCCGACAGGTCGTTCTGGCGCTCGGCCAGGGCGTAGCTGTCGAAGGCCACGTTGATGGGCGTGTGCGGGTTGAGCACCGGCATGCTGACCAGGGCGCGCGTGTGGTAGCCGAGCTGGTTGCGCAGGTGGTCGGGCATCCACAGCCGCGGGATCATGCCGGCGAAGTCCAGGCCGGGCACCCCCAGGCGCTCGCCGAAGCGCAGGAAGTCCTGCTTGTACCAGGTGCTGGCAAAGACGTGGGTGGGGGAGGGGTGGGGCAGCAGGCCCATCAGCAGGTTGTAGTGCGAGGGGGCGGTCCAGGTGGCGTAGCTGTAGCGCCGCTCGATGGGGCCCAGGCGGGGCAGGACCCGGGGGGCCGCGGCCATGAGCGAGTCGAAGCGCAGCGAGTCCAGGACGACCAGGACGTAGTTGCGAGCGCCGGTCGGCGGCTCGGGCCGCTCGGGGGTGGGCAGCAGCCCAGGGCGAGGCGTGGCTGTGGCCAGCTCTTGCGCGGCCTGCTTCAGGACCGCGGCCTGGATCTCCTCGGCCGGGCGCCCGCGTACGGCGTCCGCCCGGCGTTCGGGGCCGACCAGGTCGCGGGCCCGCTGCTTCACGCGGTCGCCGAGCTTGGAGAAGCGAGACATCGGCTGAGGTCTATCGCTGACCGAGCCGGTGTGGGTCGCCGGGCGGGCGGGCTCCGGCAGGCGGTGCAGCCGGGTAGAGGAGGCACATCCAGTTCAGGAGCGAGCATGGGCCTGCGAAGTCGGGTGAAGGATGGTCTGCGTGGGTCGGTGAAGCGCCTGCTGGGGCGGGACACGCCGGGCGCGGGGGAGACCTCGCCGGCCGGCCACATGCCAGCGACCGCCGCGACGCCTGTCGTGGCGCCCGCTGTGGTGCCTGCAGCGCCCGCCGTGGTGCCTGCAGCGCCCGCCGTGGTGCCTGCAGCGCCCGCCGTGGTGCCTGCAGCGCCGGCCATGGTGCCCGCTGCCCCGCCGCCGGCGGCCGCTGCGCACACCCGGGCCGTGCCCAAGCCGACCCCGGTCGTGTCGGATGAGGAGGCCGAGCGCAAGGAGAAGACGCGTAAGCACCTGCTCAAGACGAAGCAGGGCATGCTGCGCTGGCTCGATCAGCAGGGCGGCCAGTCCCCCATGGGGCCCATGCACGACTACTGCGAGCGGCGCTTCTTCGTCGCCCATCGCGGCTTCAGCAACCTGATGGAGGAGCTGACCGAGGGCGGCCTGGTCCTCTACGAGGGCGACTCGGGCACCGTCACCCTGACCGAGGCCGGTCGGGCCTGGACGCCCTGAGGTGGGCCCCACCTCGGTGCCGGGGGTGCTGGCAGCCCACTGGACCCACCCCGAGGGCACCACCGGCGTGACGGTGCTGCGCTTCCCCGGTGGCGCCCGGGCCGGGCTGTCCGTGCCGGGCCACGCGCCGGGCAGCCGCGAGCTGGGGGTCCTGGCGCCGACCCACCTCGCTGGCGCCATCCACGCCTTGTGCCTGGCCGGCGGCAGCGCCTTCGGCCTGGCGGCCGCCGATGGCGTCATGGCCGTGCTGGCCGAGCAGGGCGAGGGCTTCGACACCGGGGCCGGCAAGGTCCCCATCGTGCCGGCGGCGATCCTCTTCGACCTGTCTGTGGGTCCCCATCGGCCCGATGCCGCCGCCGGGGCGGCCGCCGCCCGGGCCTGCAGCCGGGATCCGCTGCCCGAGGGGCGGGTCGGCGCCGCCGCAGGAGGACGCGTCGGCAAGGCCCACGGCAACGTGGTCCCGGGCGGCACGGGCTGCGCGGAGGAGGCCGTGGGCGCCTTCACGGTCGCCGCCGTCGCCGCGGTCAACGCCTTCGGCGGCGTGCGTGATCCCGCGACCGGCGCCTTTGTGGCCGGCGGACCGATCGGGGCGGCCACCCCGAGCCTGCCGGGTGACTGGCGCGGCAATACCACCCTGGCCGCCGTGCTCACCGACGCGCCCCTGGACCGCGCCCAGTGCACGGTCCTGGCCGACATGGCGACCGCCGGCCTGGCCCGGACCCTGGATCCCGCCTTCACACCCTTCGACGGCGACACGGTCTTCGCCGTCTCCACCGGCCAGGGCAGCTCCGACGCCGGCCTGCTGACAGCCCTGGGCGCCGCGGCCGCCCGGGTGCTGGCCCGGGCCGTGTTGCGGGGGGTGGGGGTCAGCCCATCCACGCCCCGCCGTTGACGTCGATGCCCTGGCCCGTGACGCCGCGCGCGTCGCGGCTGAGCAGCCAGGCCACGACGCCGGCCACCTCCTCGGGCTTGCTCATGCGGCCGGCCGGGACCGCCTGCATGGCCGTGGCCAGGGCCTGGTCGAAGGACGAGCCCATGGCCTTGGCCATGCGCGCGATGCCCTGGCGGGACATCTCGGTGTCCACCCAGCCCGGGCACAGGGCGTTGACCTGCACGTGGTCAGGGGCCAGCTCCACGGCGAGGGCGCGGACCAGGCCGAGCAGGGCGGCCTTGCTGGCGCAGTAGCCGGTGTAGCCGGGCACCCCGAAGCGCCCGAGCACCGACGAGATCACGACCATGTGGCGCAAGGATGGGCCTGCCACCAGGTGGCGCTGGGCCGCCCGCAGGCTGGAGTAGGTGCCGACCAGGTTGGTCTGGACCAGGTCGTCGAAGCGGTCCTCGGGCCCCGGCGCGTTGGGGCCGCCGATCCCGGCGTTGGCGACGATCCCGCGCAGGGGCCCCAGCGCCCGGGTGGCTTCGTTGATGGCCCGGTCCACGCTGGCCCGGTCGCGCAGGTCGCAGGGCCCGTGGTGCACGGCGGCCGCGCCGGCTTGGATGGCCAGCCGGGCGGTGGTCGCCAGCCGGTCGGTGTCGCGGGCCAGCAGGCTCAGGCGGGCGCCTTCCTGGGCCAGGCGGAGGGCGATGGCCTGGCCGATGCCGGTGCCGGCGCCGGTGACGATGAAGTGCTCGCCTTGCTGGCGGGGGAGGGTGCTCATCGGGGCTCCGGGGAGGAGGCCGGCCCCGCGGTGCCCAACAGCTCGGGCAGGCGCGGGACGAGGCGCTGGTGGACGAGGCGCAGGGCGCGCGCCTGGAAGATGGCGATGTCGACGGGCCCCGGTCGGTCCCCGGCGCGGGCGGGGAGGGCGGCGTCGGGCGCCCCCCCCGCCTGGTCGCTCACGACCTTGAGCACGGCCAGGGGCAGGCCAACGGCCTGGCAGGCGCGCAGCACGGCGGCGGCCTCCATCTCGCAGGCCAGGGCGCCGCGGGCGGCCAGGGTGGCCCGGGTCTGCGGGTCCCAGACGCCGGCCCGCACGGTGACGATGGCCCCGGCCGGCTGCCCCAGCGGGGCGGTGGCGCCGACATGGCCCTGGTCGTCGAGGATCCGGTCGCCGTGCAGCAGGTCGCCGATGGCCAGTTCGTCCACCAGGGCCCCGCAGGTGCCCAGGTTCAGCACGCGCTGGGGGCGCCAGGCGGCCAGGGCAGCAGCGATGCGGCGGCCCGCCTTGTCCGGGCCCACGCCGCAGGTCAACACCGCCACCTCGTGGCCGTGCAGGCGACCCGCGACCAGGCGCAGGCCGCGGGGGCGGGCCCGCTCCAGGGCAGCCACCAGGGGGCTCGTCTCGGCGCCCAGGGCGCCGACCAGCAGCCAGCGGGCCACCCCTCAGGGTCCAGCGGAGACCGTGACCTCTTCCTCGGCCCACTCCGAGCCCGTCTGGACCCGGATGGTGCCGGTCCCCGCCGTGTCCCAGGTCACGATGTTCTCGTTGACCGAGGCGAACTCCAGCGGGTCGAAGCGGATGGCGGTCGGGCCGGTGAGCAGCACCCCGTCGCAGTACAGCCAGATCGTCCACTCGTCGCCGACGACCGGCTCGTCGGGGCCGACGTGGTCGACCCAGGTCTCCACGCAGGGCTGGTAGCCGGTGCTGCCCCCATCGGTGCCGCCCCCGTCGGCGGTGGAGGCGCCGCCGTCGCCGCCGGCGCCCGAGTCCTTGCCCGTTCCCGTTCCCGGCACGGTGCAGCCGGCCAGTGCCAGGCTCAGGATCAACGTCGAACGCATGCTTCCTCCGGGGCCTCCCGGGGTGGAGGCGCGCTGATGGGCCCGCAGGCTATCAGCCGCCGTCGTCCTTGGTGTCGTCGGGTTGTGAGGACTCGTAGGGCTTGGTGTCCTTGTCGCTGCTGTCGTCGTCCCCGTCGCCGAACTCCACCTGCACCGGCGCGCTGCCCGGCATCAGCACCTGGGTCGGGCTCTCGAACTCGACCGCTGTCGGGCCCGTCGGCGCCGGGGGTGCGGTGCCCTCGGTCGCCGTGCCCTCGGTCGCCGTGCCCTCGGTCGCCGTGCCCTCGGTCGCCGTGCCCTCGGTCGCCGTGCCCTCGGTCGCCGTGCCCTCGGTCGCGGCACCCTCGGTCGCTGCTCCCTCGATCGGCGCTGCACCCTCGATCGGCGCTGCGCCCTCGATCGGCGCCGCGCCCTCGACCGGCGCTGCGCCCTCGCCCTCCTCCCGGGTCCGGAACTCGGTCCGGTCGACGGGCAGGGCCTTGAAGACCGGCGCCTGGTGGCGGTGGGTCAGGATGGAGACGCCCACCGTGGGCAGGACGCTCCAGACCTTGAAGCTGGGGCGGCGCCAGGTGGAGGCGGTCACGGCGCTGGCACCGGCCGACAGGCGCAGCAGGCCCTTCTCCCAGGACGCGCCCGCCATGAGGCCGCGCGGCATCAACAGGCGGGTCTCCAGGCCGGCGAACCAGCCCAGGTCGCCGCCCGCCAGGTCGACCTTGATGGAGTGCTCCAGGGAGAGGGACTGGCTCTGGATGCTGGTGCCCAGGCGCAGGCCGCCCCAGGGCAGCGCCCACACCGGCTGCACCTGCTCGACCAAGCGCAGGCCCGTGGTGCCGGGGCGGACGGCCAGCATCGGCAGCTCGTAGTTGAGCCACTCGCCGGTGTCCTCGGAGATCAGGTCGACGCGGTCCAGGCGGAAGCTGCCGGCCTGGGCGGGTGCGGCCAGGAGGGCGGCCAGGGTCAAGAGGATCACGGGGCCGGCTCCGGGTAGGCGGTGATGACGACGTCCACGGGCCAGCGCCGCAGCGCGCCCTGCTGGCTGTGGCCGTCGGCGCCCCAGACCTGGACGGCGATGCCGTTGGACTGGAGCTTGTGGGCCAGCTGCCGGTCGAGCAGGCTCAAGGGCAGCGCGACCCCGTCGCTGTTGGCTTTCCAGGCGGCGCCCATGACATCGGCCAGGCCGATGCTCTGGGCGATCTCGTTGCCGATGAGCGTGCCGGTCACGAAGCCATCGGGGTTCATCTCAGGCCAGACCAGCGAGGTCTCGATCTCGCCGGGGCGGCCCAGGTCGGCGGCGTGGCTGTCCAGGGCGTCGATCATCTTGCGGCTGGGGGCCGACAGGAAGAAGCGGTTCTCGGGTGCGATGTCGTACCAGGTGTCCAGGATCGACTGGGCCACGACCTCGGGCTCCGGAGTGTTGCCCTTGTCGTAGATGACGTTGAGCTGGACCAGGTAGCCGGAGTTGCCCGAGAGCACGCCCAGGGCCTCGTCCAGGGGCATGACGCTGTCCTTGACGGTGACGGCGTCGGGGTAGTGCTGGTCGGGGAAGACGCCGCAGCGGAAGCCGTCCTCCAGGTCGGCGAAGCTGTAGTCCATGACCCGGATCTCGTGCTCGGCCAGGGGCGTCTCGTCCGGCGTGGTGCAGATGTCTGCCGCCAGCCAGGGGCCGCGGTTGAGCACCGGGATGCCGTCGGAGGTGACGGCGACATCGAGCTCGACGCCGTCGTAGGGCTGCAGGACCACGTTGCCCAGGGCGTGGCGCGAGTTCTCGGGCCAGTAGCCGGCGCCACCGCGGAAGGCGATGACCGCGGGATCGGCGCCCGCGCTGAGCATGCCGCAGCCGCCCAGCAGGGGCAGCAGCGATGCCAGGGCGAGGCGAGGGAGGGGAGGCATCGAGGGCTCCTTCGAGGGGAGGCAGCGGCGCCGGCGGCCGCGGACGCGCATCGTATCGCTGGAGGCGCGGCGCGGCGCGCTGGGGGCGCAGGGACACGCGCCAGGGCCCTTGACCGGCTACCCTGGCGCCACACTCCAGGTGCGCGTGCCCTCCTCCCCGCCTCGCCCCGGCCTCCCCTTCGTGGTCCTGCTGTCCGCGCTCGCGGCCCTGTCGGCCCTGTCGGCCCTGGGGGCCTGTGGGCCCGCGCCGGGCCAGGCCCGCCTGGACCTGGACCATGACAACTGGATCAGCCCCTGGGACTGCGACGACTCCAACCCCCTGGTCAACCCCGGCGCCAACGAGCTGTGCAATGGCGTCGACGACGACTGCAACGGAGAGGTGGATGAGGATCAGTCCCTGGACGCGGTCCTGTACTACCTGGACGGCGACGGCGACGGCTACGGGGTCGATGACCAGGGCCTGCGCGCCTGTGAGCCGCCGGCGCGCTCGGTGAGCGTGGCGGGGGACTGCGACGACGCGGACCCCGACCGCAGCCCGGCCGCCGACGAGCGCTGCGACGGGCAGGACGACGACTGCGACGGGCTGGTGGACGAGGCGGACGCCGTCGACGCCCCGACCTGGTACCTGGACGCCGACCGGGACGGCTACGGCACCCCCCTGGTCCCCACCGACGCCTGCAGCCAGCCCGAGGGCTACGTCGCTTCGAACGCCGACTGCGACGACGCCGACGCGGCGGTGAACCCGGCGGCCACCGAGATGTGCGACCCGGCCGACGTGGACGAGGACTGCAACGGGCTGGCCGACGACGCCGACACCGCCGCCCTGGGCCTGACCGCCTGGTACCTGGACGGGGACGGCGACGGCTACGGCCAGGACGGGGATGTGCTGCGGAGCTGCGAGCCGCCCGCGGGCCGGGCCGAGCGGGGCGCGGACTGCGACGACACCGACAGCCGGGTCCACCCCGGCGCGCCCGAGCAGTGTGCCAACGGGCGCGACGACGACTGCAACGGGCTCATCGACGGCAGCGACCCCGGGGCCACCGTGGATGTGGCGCTGTACGCCGACCGGGACGCCGATGGTTTCGGCGACCCGGCCAGCCAGGTCGGCAGCGGCTGCGACCTGTCGGCGGGGATCAGCGCCGAGCCCACCGACTGTGACGACGCCGACGCCACCGTGCATCCCGGCGCGACCGAGACCTGGTACGACGGCATCGACCAGGACTGCAGCGGGGGCTCCGACGACGACGCGGACGGCGACGGCTTCGCGGCCGCCACGGTCGGGGGCAGCGACTGCGACGACGCCGATCCGGCGGTCCACCCGGGCGCCATCGAGGCCTGCGACAACGGCATCGACGACGACTGCGACGGGGTGGTGGACCCCTGCGCCGTGAGCCTGCGCTGGGACGGGGCGGCCGGGTCGCGCCTGGGCGGCGCCCTGGCCGCGGGGGACGTGGACGGGGATGGCAGCGACGAGCTGGTCCTGGGCGCCGGCCTGGCCGGGGACGCCGGGCAGGGGGCCGCCTACCTGCTGACCGGCCCTGTGGCGGGCGGGGACCTGGGCGCGGCGGTGCGGCTGGACGGCAGCGCGGCGGGAGATCACGTGGCGGCGGCCCTGGCGGTCCTGGGAGATCAGGACGGCGGCGGCTACGGCGCGGTGGTTGTCGGCGCGGCGGACGCGGACCTGGGCGGCGGCGCGGGCTCGGGGGGGGCCTACGTGTTGGGCGGGCCCCTGTCGGCCGGCGGCGATGTCGCGGACCTGGCCCAGGCGCTCCTGGTGGGCGAGGACGTCGGTGACGGGGCCGGTACCAGCCTGGCGGCCCTGGCAGATCTGGACGGCGACGGCTGGCCCGACCTGGCCCTGGGGGCGCCGCTGGCGGATCCCAGCGGCAGCCGCACCGGCGCCGTCTACCTGCTGAGCGGCGCCCGCAGCGGCACCGTGGATCTGTGGGGGGCCGACGGCCGCTGGCTGGGCGAAGACGCCGGTGACCAGGCGGGTGCCGCCCTGGCGGACGCGGGAGACGTCGATGGTGACGGCCTGACCGACGTGATCCTGGGCGCGCCCCAGCGCCGGGGGGACGATCTGTGGGCGGGCGGGGCCTACCTGCTGCCCGGTCCGGCCACGGGCCAGGGCGATCTGGCCGACGCCACCGCGCGGCTGCTGGGCACCGCCGGCGGGGACCAGGCAGGGGCCGCCGTGGCCGGCGCGGGCGACGTGGACGGCGATGGCTACGCCGACGTGCTCGTCGGGGCGCCGGGGCGGGACTTGGGCGGCAGCGGCTCCGGCGCGGCCTACCTGTTGCGCGGCCCCCTGGTGGGGGACCGGGCGCTGTCCTCGGCCGAGCTGATCCTGGTGGGCGCCACCGCAGAGGACGCGGCCGGCAGCGCCGTGGCCGGCGGGCTGGACCTGGATGGGGACGGCCTCGTGGACCTGGCCATCGGGGCCCGCTCCGACGACGCCGGGACCACCAACGCTGGCGCCGTCTACCTGGTCCTGGCCCCCGAGGACGGCAGCCTGGACCTGTCCGAGGCCGATCTGCGGCTGGTCGGCACCGTGCGGGACCAGGGGCTGGGCGGGGTCCTGGTGGCGAGGGGAGATCCGAGCGGCGACGGCGCCCCGGACCTGCTGCTGGGTGTGCCCCTCGACGCCGAGGGCGGGGCCGACGCCGGCGCGGGCTGGATCATCACGGCCTGGTAGGCGGCAGGCGCGCACAGTCCGCTCCGGGCGTGTTGACCATCCCGCAGGCCATGGCCAGGTCCTGGGCCAGCTCCGACTCGGTGGCCGCCGCGTGGGGGGCCTGGGGATCCAGGGCGGCGGCCTGGGCGCGCAGTACGCCGATCTGCGTGCCGTAGATCTCGTCCAGGTCGGGGTCGCAGCCGACCTCGGGGTGGCTGCCATCGGCGCAGGGCACGTGGGCCGGACCGTCGGCGTGGGCGGCCTCGTGGACCAGGCCCGAGGCCATCCAGGCCGGCGGGGCCTGGCCGGGGTGGTCCATCACTGGGACCCACACCGTGCCGGCGTGGAACCACGCGCCGGCCCCCTCCAGCTCGGGGTCGAGCACGACCTGGTCGATGCGGGTGGTGACCCAGGCGTAGAGCAGGGCCCCGGCGGGATCGGAGCCCGCCAGGTCCAGGCGGCCGGCCAGGTGGTCCAGGGCGCCGCGGCCCCAGGTCGAGGGCAGGTCCTCGTCGAGGAGGTCGTCGACGGTTCCGTAGTCGGCGGCGACCAGCTGCCAGGCGCCGAAGAGGACCAGGTCCTGGCTGTGCTCCCCCCCGGCGACCGGCCCGGGGGTGGCCCCGAAGCTCTCCCAGTCCAGGCCCAGGTCCTCCCCCAGCCAGGTGGCGCAGGTCGCGTCCAGGGACAGGTCCAGGCGGCCCTCCTCGATGGCGACCACGGCGTGTTCGCCCGGCTCCAGGCCGCACGCGGCCCGGGCGGCGCCGTAGTCCGCCGGTGTCGGTGCGCAGCCCACGAGCAGGCCCATGCCCATTCCCACGCCCATGCCCACGCCCATGCCTACGCCCACGCTCGAGCTCGTCCTCGTCCTCGTCCTCGTCCTGTTGCCTGGCCGCATGCACGCCTCCTCGGGGCGCTCGCAGGTGCGCCCGGGGGAGGGGCAACGCAGGGATCGTGCCGGCCCGGGCGGGCCTCGCCGGGCTCTCCAGATGCAGGCGCCGTGCGGATCCTCAGCTGTGCGGATCCTCAGCCGGCCGCCCCCCCTGCCGGCCATCCGGCACCCCGGGTGACGGAATACCGGCACCCTGGCACCCCCCCCACCGCGCGGCACGGCACCCCCGCCGCACGGCGATGTCCCAGGGGGGCCCCAAGGGCCGCCGCCGCGGCTACGCTGGGGGCTCGGAGTCCGCCCATGCCGCAGTCCCTGCCCGCGCCCCTGCCCGAGGCGGAAGACGCCTACATCGCCGCCTGGCGCGACGGAGACGACATAGACGGCTTGGTCGAGGCCATCACCCAGGCCATGGCGGACCGGCGGCCCCAACTCGCGGCGCGCATGGTCGGCCTGCTGGAGGGCCGGGTCGAGATCCAGCCCGGCACGCCCCTGCACCGGGCCCAGACCGCGGCCCGCCTGCTGCTGGTGGCGCCGACCGAGGTCGCCTCGCCGCTCTTCGAAGACCTGGACCAGGCCTGGAGCCTGGCCCGCGCCGCGCAGATCCGGCGGATCACGGCGCGCATGAGCGACCGGGCGGCCGAGATCTCCCAGGGCCTCTTCGACGTGCCCAACCACCAACGCCGCCCGCGCCTCACCGGGCACCGCCGGCGCGGCTGACGGAGCCCTCGTGAAGACGCTCCTCGCCCCGTTCCCGGCCCTCGTGCTGGCTGCCGCCCTGGCTGTGGGCCTCGCCTGTGCCCAGACGCCGGCCGTTCCTTCCGCTGTGCCCTCCGCCGCTCCTTCCGCGGCCCCCCCTCCCTCCGCGGCAACGGAGTCGCCCATGTCCTCGCTCTCCCTGCGCTCGGCCGCCTTCACCGACGGCAACGCCATCCCCCGGATCTGCACCTGCCAGGGCAGCGACCAGAGCCCGGAGCTGTCCTGGACGGGGCTGCCGGCCGGCACCCGGAGCCTGGTCCTGATCGTCGATGATCCCGACGCCCCGGACCCCGCCGCGCCCAAGACCACCTGGGTCCACTGGGTGCTCTACGACCTGCCGCCCACGGCCACGGGCCTGCCGGCCGGGCTGGCCGCCGCCGCGCTGCCGCCGGGCACCCGGCAGGGGCAGAACTCCTGGGGGCGCACGGGCTACGGCGGCCCCTGTCCGCCCATCGGACGGCACCGCTACTTCCACAAGCTCTACGCCTTGGACACCGTGCTGGGCGACCTGGGCAAGATCGACGCCAAGGGCCTGATGGACCGGGGCAGCGGCCACGTGCTCGGGCAGGTCTCGCTGGTCGGCACCTACGAGAAGGACTGATCCGCCAGCGTCCTGCCTTCAGGCTACTTTGGCCGGGCCATGGCTGATGATCTGCTCGCTGATGCCTCCCTGACGATCGCCCGGCCGGACGACCAGGGGGAGACCATGAACGAGGTGCTGGGGACCATCGTCCCCGCGCCGGGCCCTCCTTCGCCCGAGGACTCGGACCAGGGGCCCTCGACCCCGTCCTCGACCCCTTCGGCCAGGGGCGCCGAGCGGACCCTGCGCCGCACCCCGCCCGAGCTGACCGGCCTGGACGAGGGCGAGGTCGACGCGCGCATCGCCGGGGCCGCCCGCCTGGAGCACGAGGTGGAGCTGCAAGGCTCCCTGGGCTCGGGCGGCATGGGCATCGTCCGGCTGGCTACCCAGACCGCCCTGGGTCGGCAGGTCGCCGTGAAGTCAGCCAGCCCCGCGGCCCGCGCCGCCGTCGCCCGCCGCAGCCTGCTACAAGAGGCCTGGGCCGCCGCGGCCCTGGAGCACCCCAACGTCGTCCCCGTCTACACCCTGGCCGTCGACGCGCAGGGCGCCCCCCACGTCGTCATGCGCCGCATCGAGGGCCGGACCTGGGCCCGCTACCTGGCCGACCCCGCCGCGGTCCAGGCGACCTTCGGTGCCCGCGACACCCTGAGCTGGCACCTGGGCGTGCTCCAGCAGGTCTGCAACGCCATCCACTTCGCCCACAGCCGGGGCATCCTCCACCGGGACATCAAGCCCGACAACGTGATGATCGGCCGCTTCGGTGAGGTCTACGTCCTGGACTGGGGCCTGGCCGTGCGCCTGACCGAGGACGGCGTCGTGCGGGTGCCCCTGGCCCGCACCGAGCGGCGGGTGGTCGGCACGCCGCGCTTCATGTCTCCCGAGATGGTGCGGGGCGACGGCAGCCTGCTGAGCGCGCGGACCGACGTCTACCTGCTGGGAGGCCTGCTCTACACCGTGCTCACCGGGCACGGCCCCCACCTGGGCGACGGCGTGGCCGAGACCCTCGCCGCCGTCTCCCGCTTCGAGGCCGTGCTGCCCGAGGGGACCTCCCCCCGCCTGGCGGCCATCGTCCGCCGGTCCATGGCGCACGAGCCCGCGGCGCGCTTCGCCTCGGCCGAGGAGCTGCGCCTGGAGGTCCAGGCCTACCTGGAGGAGCGCAGCGCCGACGCGCTGTCGGTCGAGGCCCGGTCGCGCCTGGACCAGCTCCAGGCCGAGCTGGCGCGCCCCGAGCCCGAGCGGCAGGCCCTGTACCGCCACTTCGAGGCGGCCCGCTTCGGCTTCCAGCAGGCGCGGCTGGCCTGGCCGGCCCACGACCAGGCCGCCCAGGGCCTGCGCCAGGCGCTGATCGCCATGCTCCGCTACGAGCTGGCCCAGGGGGATCTGCGGGCCGCCGCCGTGCACCTCTCCGAGCTGTCCGACCCGCCCCCCGACCTGCTGGCCCGCCGGGCCGAGCTCCAGGCCCTGCAGGCCGCCGACCAGGCCGAGGTCGCCCGCCTGCGCGCCGACCGCGACCCGGCCCTGGGCCAGCGCACCCGGGCCTTTGTCTTCCTGCTGGTCACGGCCGCCTGGACCCTGATCCCGCTGCTGTCCTGGCTGCACCAGGACACACCCTCGCTGACCCAGCTCCTGACGGCCCACCTGGGCATGACGGTCGTGGTCTTCGGGCTGGTCGTGTGGGCCCGCGACTCCCTCAGCCGCACGGCCTTGAACCGCCGCATCGCCAGCATGTTGATGGTGCTGCAGATCATGTTGGTGCTGGGCGACCTGGTGGCCGCCCTGCTGGGCCTGGACGGCGTGCAGGTCGCCATCATGAACGACCTGCTCTTCGCGACCATCGCCGCCATGCTGCTGGACAGCGTCGGCCGGTTGGTGGTGTGGATCGCCCTGGCCTACCTGGCGGCGGGGGTGATCGCGGCGGTGCGGCCAGCGGCCCTGCTGCCGCTCAACGGCCTGGCCAACGCCCTGGTCTTCGTCATCGCCTGGAAGATGTGGGCGCCCGCCTTGTCGTGGCGCGGGCACCGCCAAGCCTAGGTCGTGGATCCTATGCGCCCCAGAAGCGCCGCAGGTCGTCGATGGTCTCGGCCGGCTTGAGCAGCGACAGCGTGGGCTCGGCGCCTCGCAGGCCCACGACGGCGGGCGCCAGCCGGCTGTTGTAGCGGGACCACATGGACAGGGTGTAGGCGCCAGCGTCGTGGATCGCGACCAGGTCGCCGGGCTCCAGCGCGGGCAGCTGCCGCCCCTTGGCCAGCCGGTCGCCCGAGAAGCACAGAGGTCCCACGATGTCCCAGGGCATGCGCGGGCCCTGCTTGAGGCTTCCGTCGGGCGCGTGCACGGTGATCCGGTGCCGCCACTGGGCCGGGCGGTAGACGGCCCGCACGAAGAGGTCGGCCCCCAGGTGCGTGACGGCGATGCGGCGGCCGCCCGAGACCTTGGTGGCCTCGACCCGGGCCAGCGCCAGGCCTGCGGCGGCGTGGACCCGACGGCCGAACTCCGTGACCAGCCGGAAGCGGTCGGTGAACAGGACGGGCCGGGCCTGGCGCAGGGCCTGGGCGTAGGCCTCGAAGCTGGGGCCGGGGTCGCCGTCCTCGCCGTAGCCGGCCGGCAGCCCCCCGCCGATGTCCAGGATCGCGACGTGGCCGCCTGCGGCCTCGATGCGCTCGGCCAGGTCCACGACGGCGGCCGCGCCGGCCACGAGCAGGTCCAGGTCGCAGCCCTGGGAGCCGACATGTACGTGCAGGGCGTTCAGCCAGGGGTGGCGCGCGTAGGCCGCCACGATGGCGTCGCGGTGGGCTGCCAGGTCGATGCCGAACTTGCTGCCCTTGACCGCCGTGCTGGTAGCGGCGATGCGCCCGGCCCCGACGTCGGGGTTGATCCGCAGGCCGACCGGGCCGGTGGGGGGCTGCTCCTGGGCCAGGGTCTCGACCCGCAGCAGCTCCTGCAGGCTGTCGAGGTTGAGGTGCACGCCGGCCTGCAGCGCTGTGCGGAGGTCCGTCCAGGTCTTGCAGGGCGAGTCGAAGACCACCCGGCCCGGCGCCGTGCGGTCCAGGGCCAGGGCCAGCTCGCCAGCGCTGGCGGCCTCCATGCCGAAGCCGCGGGCGGCGATGTGGTCGAGGATCCCGGCGACCGGGTTGGCCTTGACGGCGACGGCGTGCAGGGCCGAGGAGGGGAAGGCCGCGCCGAGGGCGTCGAGGTGGGCGTCCAGCAGGTCGAGGTCGTGAAGGACCAGGGCGGCGCCCGTGTCTCCGGAGAGGGGGTCGGGGCACAGCCACCCAGCGGCGGTGGCGGCGCGGATCGCGGCCTGGAGCCGGGCGGCCTCCATGTCAGCGCGACCGGGCGCGCAGGCGCATGGCGTTGGGGGTCATGCCGATGACCAGGCCCAGCCCGGGGCGGAAGGAGCTGGCGGTGGGGATGACGTCGCTGGCAGGCAGCAGATCGTCGACCTGGTAGCCGGCGGCCAGCCGGTCGACCCGGCGCAGGGTCAGGGCGGCGCCGATGGCGAAGTTGGGGGTCAGCTCCAGCTCAGCGCCTGCGTAGAAGCTCTGGAAGAGGGTGAAGCGGACGTTGCCCCCGTTGGCCGAGACCACGCCCAGGGCGACCAGGGGAGCCACGTTCCAGGGCCGGCGCAGCAGGTCGTCGCGGCCGCCGGGCTCCAGGAAGGGGGCGAAGCCCACGACGATCTCGCCGTCGACGATGTCGTTGCTCGTGCGGATGATTGGCGCCGTGCCGGCGTCGTTCTCGGGGCCCGAGGCGTAGGTCGCCTGGGCGGGCAGGGTCAGGCCGACCCCCATGCGGATGGCGCCGACGTAGCGATCGACGACCTGCAGCTCCTCGGTGGCTACAACGGTGTCCCCCGAGCGCGCCGTGATGGCCACGGTCCCGGCGGCCCGGGGGGCGAAGAGGCGGCGGGTGGTGCGGCGGCGCAGGGCCCCGGCGTCGGCCAGGGGGGCGACCAGCTCCTCGCCCCGGCTGCGGCCGCGGTCGTCGGCCAGCTCCATGCTGATCTCGGTGTCCTCGGGGTGGCGGACGACCACCTCCAGGTAGGTGCCCGTCGGCAGCGCGCGGATGTCCCGGTCGACGACGGCGCCGCGGGCGTCGTAGCGGCGGGTGAGGACCGGGCCCCCCTCGGCGTCCAGGCACAGCAGGAAGGTCCGCGGCATCGCGGCCGGGTGGGCCTCGGGCACGCACCAGGAGTCGTCGGCGGCCAGCTCCGCGGCCGAGGCCGCACCCGGCTCGGCCGTCGTCTTGGAAGCCATCGTGGAAGCCATCGTGGAAGCCACCGTGGAAGCCACCGCGGCGCGGGGCAGCACCAGCGGCGCATCCTGGGGCGCCAGGCGCCACTCCTGCTCGCGGGGGGCGCCTTCCAGCTCGGCCCGGACCACCAGGTCGCCCTCGGGCTGGGCCAGCCAGGTGTCGACCGCCGGCCGCAGCTCGGGCGGCACCAGCAGCAGTCGGGTGGCGTCATCGACCTGCACGGTCTCCCAGTGGCCGCCGACCCACAGGGTCGCCGCCTGCACGCCCACCAGGGGGCCCTCCAGGAACAGCGCGCCATCCTCGCCTACGATGACGCTGCCGTGCGGGTCTGCGGCGGCCACCCGCAGGCGCAGCAGCGTGGGGTCCTGGGGGGGCGCCTGCACCGAGAAGTCGGCCCAGCCACCGGGCGGCAGCGAGTAGATCTGCCGGCACTCGTCCAGGGCCGCGTTGAGCGTGCCGGTGCCGTCGCCGAGGGGCACCGTGCAGGAGAAGCCGGCCAGGCCGTGCAGGGTGGCGCCCCGTCGGCCCATCAGGCGCAGGCTCTCGCGCTCGGCCAGGATGACGGACGGCAGGTCGACGGCGTAGGCGCGCTGGCCGTCGACCGTGCCGATGGGCACCGGATCCGAGCCCAGGTCGACGACCCAGGCACGGGCCGGCGTGGAGAGGGCGAGGGCGAGCAGCAGGGAGGTCATGCGGGAGTCCGGGCTGGTTCGCGGAGGGTAGCGAGCGCCGGGCGTCCTGGCCATGGCCGGCGCAACGTGGGGCGGATCGACAGCGCGACGGATGGCCGCGGGGGCTGTGGCCCCTTCGGGCTGGGCGATAGCCAGCGCCCATGGTCGGAACCGAACATCACCAGACCGCACTTCAGCGCGTGACGCTCCCGCTGATCGCCTGCCTCACCCTGGGCCTGGCGCCCTTCGTGCCCGAGCCGCACATCGTCGGCAAGATCCGCTGGCTCGCGGGCGGCGCCGTCGGCATGGGCGTCACGGACTGGTTCGACCTGTGCATGCACGGCGCCCCCTTCGTGTGGCTGCTGGTCAGCGTGGTGCAGGTGGCGCTGGCCCGGCCCGCCGAGCCGCCCGCCTAGTCTGCGACCGGCTCGGCTGCGGGTGTCACTGCGGGTGTCACTGCGGGTGTCACTGCGGGTGTCACTGCGGGTGTCACTGCGGGCTCTCCCGCGGGTGCCGTGTAGGCCACCAGGTCGGCGCGGATCGTGCCGAAGTTGGAGCGCACGCTCAGCCGCACCGGGATCCGGCGCGCGTCCTCGGTCAGCCAGATCCGGAAGCGGCCCCGCTGCTCCAGCATGCCCTTGTGGGTGGTTGTCAGCTCGACCACCCGGACGGGGACCCGGCCGCCCAGGGCCGGCACCTCGAGCGCGTCGTGGTCGACCACGCGCACCACCAGGGGCCAGGTGCGCTCGCCCGAGAAGACCGGGAAGGACCAGCCCACGCCCAGGGGGGTGGTGACCTGGTCCGCGTCGTCGAGCAGGCGCAGGCGCTGGATGGCCGAGATCGGGTCCTCGGCGCCGGCCTCGCTGTCGTAGCTGCGGGTCCACTCCTTCCAGGCGCCGTCGATTTCCTGCTTGCGCCAGACCGAGAAGCCGGTGGCCTGCCGGACCATGTCCTGGTCCTGGTGGAAGCCACCCTCGCGGAAGCGGGTGCGGTAGCGGCGGGAGCCCTCGCCGGGAACCCAGGTGCTCTGGACCAGATCGTCGATGTGGTACAGCTTTCCATACCAGGGTGCGTTCTGGGCTCCCCCCTCCAGGGCCAGGCTGCCATCGGGGCTGGCGGTCGTCCGGGCCCAGGCCGTGCCGGCAGCGACGCCAGCGTAGTGGACCTCCCAGGTGACCTGCTCGCCGTCGAAGGACGCGTGTGCTGCTGGCGCGGCAGCCCGGGCCGGTCCAGCCAGGGCCAGGGCCAGCAGCGCCGCGAGGCTCACGAAGAGCAGCTCACTGGTTCCCGCTGCCCTGGTCCGTGCTGCCCTGGTCCGTGCTGCCCTGGTCCGTGCCGCCCTTCACTGGTCCGGTGGTGGTGCCGTACAGCGCCTTGTTCAGCCAGCGGGGGAGCTGGCCCTGGCCGCGGTTGTGCCAACCCTCGGGCGGGGCCTCGTCCGCGGCGGCGGCGTCGGCTGGGGCGGCCTGGGCCGGGGCGGCGGCGGCGCCATCCAGGCGCGGCGCCGGGCGAGGCGCGCCGCGCAGGTTGTCCGGGCTGGGACCGGCCGGGGCGGGGGGCGCCTCCTCGGCCAGGGCATCGTCGCCGGGCAGGGTGTAGCCAGGGGGCAGCGAGGCGGTCACCGGGCCGCCGGCCGGGGCCACCTTGGCCTGGGGCGCCGGCGCGGGGGCCGGCTCGGGGGGCAGCTCCACCGCCTGGGGCGCCTGCTCGGCGGGCGAGATGGGCACCACCAGGGGGGCGGGCGCCGCGACGGGCTCGGCCGGCAGCACCGTCAGGGTGGCGACCGGCGCGGCCGGCACGACGATGGGCGCCACGGCGACCTCGGAGCGGGCGTCCGAGGGCCGGGAGAAGGCGCGGATCTCGGTGCAGGGCAGCAGCAGGGTCGAGCCGCGGACCGGTCCGTCCGAGACGAAGATCTCGCAGTTGCCAGCCAGCTCGTAGGTGGCCAGCGTGCCTTCCACGGTCGAGCCGTTGGCCAGGTGGAAGGTGTCGGCCTGGGCCGGTGCCGTGAGGGTGGCGACGAGCAGCCAGAGCATGGGAGTCCCCGGGGTGACGTTGGAGCGGGACGGCGGGCGGGCGCGCGCCATCGGATCCGGATCGGCTTGGCAGCCGGTTCCGCGTCCTTGCCCTGGTATGGACACCGTAGCGCGGCGGAAGCGCGACCGCCGGGCTTCCACTCGCTCAGCGCGCCGGCTCGGTACCCGGCCGTTCCGCGCCCGCCAGGGGGGCTTCGGCCGGCCCGGCCAGCGGATCCACGCAGGTCTCGGGCGCCCGCTTCCACCGGTCGTGCAGCCACAACCAGGAGTGGGGGGCCGTGTGGATCCGCTCCTCGTAGAAGCGCTGGCTGCGGGCCGTCAGCTCGGCGATGGCCTGCTCGCGATCCTCGGGCACGGGCCAGTCCAGGCACTCGATGCGCGCCCGGTAGCTGCCGCCCTCCTTCCACTGCCAGAAGCCGAACAGGGGGGCCCGGGTCCGCCAGGCGGCCGCGGCCAGGGCGGGCGAGGTGAGGGCCGGCCGGCCGAAGAAGGGCACGGCCAGCCCCTGGTTGCGCCGCTGATCCTGCACGAACATCACGGTGCGGCCGCGGGCCAGGGCCTCGTAGGCGTCCTGCATCGAGCCGTCGGGGGGCAGCAGCTCCACGCCCGATCGCCGCCGCACCCGCTCGATCCACCAGGCGGCGAGCTTGTTGCTGGGCGCCTTGACGAAGATGGTGACCGGCGTGGCCTCTCCCAGGCTGACCAGGGCCATGTCCCAGGCGCTGCCGTGCCCGCACAGGACCAGCCCGCCGCCGGCCAGCAGCTCGGCGCCTTCGACCTTCATGCGGCGGCCCAGGAGCAGGTCCCGGTAGCCCGCCCCCAGCTCGCCCACGGTGCGCCGCAGCTCTCCGGGATCGCGCTCGGGGAAGCAGCGCCGGTAGCTGGCGACGGCCAGGCGCTTGCGCACCGGCAGCACCGTCCACCACAACCAGCCCAGGATCCACGCGAGCACGCTTCCTCCGCCACGGCACCCGGTCCGCTATAGCGTGGACCGCCCCCTCTCGTACCGCCCCCTCTCGTACCGCCCCCTCTCGTACCGCCCCCCCCCTCTCGCGACCCCCTCGCGGTCGCCCCCGCAGCCCGGAGCGCTGGTGCAGCTCGGCTTCCTCCTCGCCCTCGGCGCCCTCACCGTGGCCAGCGCCGCCCTGGCCTGGTTTGCCCTCGGGCGCTCGCCTCCACCGCTGCCCCTGGACGTGCCTGAGCGCCGCCCCTGGCAGGTGCTCGCCGCCCGTCACGGCCTGCGTGAGCTGCTCCAAGGCCCCCCGGCGAGCTGGCGGCTGGAGGGCGAGATCGAAGGTGTGCCCGTGGCCGTCCGGGTCATCGAGATCGACGACGAGCGCTGGACCGAGGTCCGGGTCCGCCTCTCAGGCCCGGCTCCTGCGCTGGACGCCCACAGCAAGGTCGAGGCCGGCTGGCTCCTCCGCACCATCGAGGGCGCCGAGGGAGAGGCCGTGGCCGCCCTGGTCGAGGAGAGCGTGGCGATGGCCCGAGGCGAGGCAGGCCCGGCCGGGTCGGTGTAGGCGAGGGCGGGTCGCCTGACCGCGCTGTGGGAGCCTCGCCCGATGCGCGCCCGGTTCGGCCCGGGATGGCCGCTTCCAAGGGTGCAGCTTGCACATGAGGTGGTGAGCCTCTACCTTCACCGCCATGTTCCAGTTCGTGCTCATCGTGCTCACCTTGGGCTGCTCGGCGGCGCTGCCCGTCGAGCTGGACGTCAGTCCGGCCGTGACGACCGTGGTGATCGCCCGCTGGTCCACGCCGGAGCCCAGCCTGGGTCGGGTCTTGTGGGGCGCGGCCGAGGCGGGGGAGCACGTGGTGGAAGAGACCGGTGAGCCCCGCACCGAGCATGAGCTGGCCATCGCCGGCCTGCATCCCGACGCGCCCTACCGGTTCCAGGTGGAGGCCGACGGCGTAGATCGGAGCTGGCAGAGCGCGGAGCGAGGGCTGACCTCCGGCTCGCTGCCCCCCAGCCTGGCGGACTTCCAGGTCGTCGGTGACCCGAGCGCCTTCGATGGTTACCTGCCCATGGCCCTGGCGGGCTCCGCCTCGGGAATCACGGTCGTCGACGCCACAGGCGCGGTCGTCTGGTACTACCGGTTCCCCGATCCCGCCTGGCTCCCGCGCCGTGTCTGGTACCTGCCCCAGCAGCGGCGCTTCGTGGTCGACGCCGCAAACCGGGACGAGGGCACGGTCGTGCGGTGGATCTCCATGGACGGGAACGACATCCAGGAGCTCCCCGCCGAGGGGCACGATCACGACTTCGTGGTGCTGCCCGGTGGCGACCTGCTGCTGATCGTCGAGGACATCCGGCAGGTGGACGGACAGCAGGTCATCGGTGACTCCCTGGTGCGCATGAGCCCGGACGGCAGCCGCACCACGGTCTGGTCGGTCTGGGACGTCTACGACTTCGATGACCAGCCGGTCCCCAACGACGGCGACTGGACCCATGCCAACGCCGTGGACTACCTGCCACAGCGCAACCTGGTGCTGCTGGGCCTGCGCCACTTCAACAGCATCCTGGCCCTGGACGCCACCGACTTCTCTGTACAGTGGGCCCTGGGCGGTCTCGTCTCGACTGTGCAGGTCGACCAGGACTCGGCCTTCCTGCACCAACACCAGTTCCAGCTCCAAGACAACGATCACATGCTTGTCTTTGACAACCACGTCGGAACCGGCACCGCGCAGGACTCGCGTGTGATCGAGCTGGCCCTCGACCTGCAGGCCGGCACCGCCACCCAGACCTGGGAGTACCACCACGATCCCCCCACCGAGGTGATCGTCCTGGGCAATGTCGAGGCCCTCCCCGATGGGGATCGCCTGGTGACCTGGTCCTCCGCAGGCGAGGTCCAGGTGGTCCAGCCCGACGGAGCCGTAGCTTGGCAGCTCAACACCATCCTCGGCACGGCCATCGGCTACGGGGATCGCTTCGACGCCTTCTGAGACTGCCGGATCGACGCCGCCCTCCGGGGGGTGTTCCGGTAGGATCCACGGGTCCCCAACCCGGAGTGTCCCGTGCCCGGTCCCCTGCCTGCCGGCTGGCCGCGTCTCAGCAGCGCCCTGTTCTACCGCGATGGCAGCGCCGCCATCACGTTCCTCCAACGAGCCTTCGGCTTCGTCACCCGCATGCGCCACGACGACGACCTGGGCCGCGTCGCCCACTCCGAGCTGGTCTACGGAGAAGGCGTGGTGATGGTCTCCAGCCTGCGCGAAGACAACGGCGAGCCGCTTCGGGCCGCGTCGCCCCTGGACGTGGGTGGGCGCAACACCCAGAGCCTGTTCATGTACGTCGACGACGTTGATGCGCACTGCGACCGGGCCCGCGCCGCCGGGGCCACCATCCTGACCGAGCCCAGCGACACCGACTACGGCGAGGGCTACTGGGCGGACCGCGGCTACGGAGCTTTGGACTGCGAGGGGCACCGGTGGTGGTTCGCCACCCGGATCCGCACGGGCTGAGCCGGGTGGAGGGCGGGGGCGTTGGGACCCGGGCGACGCGACGCAGCCCGCCGGGATTCCCGGGAGGCCGCAGAGCGCCACAAACGCCCCCAGGTTCGCTACCTGAGGTGGGTAGTGGCGCCTGGTGCGCCACAAGTGCCCCCAGGTCCGCTACCTGCCCCGAGTTCTGGCGCCTGGTGCGCCACAAGTGCCCCCAGGTCCGCTACCTGCCCCGAGTTCTGGCGCCTGGTGCGCCACAAGCGCCCCCAGGTCCGCTACCTGCCCCGAGTTCTGGCGCCTGGTGCGCCACAAGCGCCCCCAGGTTCGCTACCTGAGGTGGGTTGTGGCGCGGACCGCGTCGAGAGCGGATCGCTGGCACCCCACTGGGGTGGCGAGGTCAGAGAGCACACCGCCACTGCACCGCCCGGTTGGCGGCGCCATTCGCTCCCTGTGGTGCAGGTGGCGCAGCTCGCGGCCCACCTGGGCCTCTCCGAGCGCGCCCCGCAGCGGCAGCACGGGTCCCAGACCGAAGCGCCGCCGCCTCAGCCCGGGCAGCGCATCACGAAGGGGGGGCTGTCCTCGGCCCCCACCACCACCCGCCAGGTCCCCAGGGCAGCGTCCTGCGGGACCACCCACCGCAGCTCGAGATCCAGGTCCCGGCGCCGGTCCAGGCCGCGCACCCACTGCAGCCGGGTGTCGGGGCTCTCGTCGCTGACCACGGTGTGCCAGCCGTCGTCGGCCTGCCGCTCGATCCGCACCGGGTCCCAGCCGGTCTTGGGGTGGCGCGACGCGAAGCGGGCCACCAGGGTCTGTCCGCACGTCACATCTCCGGGCCCGGACAGCCAGCCCGACCGCGTCGTGCCGTGGGGCCCCGGGTTGTGCTCGCGGCCACGCTCTCGCAGCTGGGGAGCGGGCTCGGTGGCGACCGGGGCGCCTGTGACCATGCTGGCCGCCAGGCCGTCGTAGATCTGCTGGTACGCCTCCAGCGTGTGGGGTCCGTACAGGGTCGAGGCGCCCTCGTACTGCTGCAGGGCGTACTCCTCGGCCGTCGTCACGTAGTGGGCGTAGCTGTTCGACAGGCCGGTGATCACCACCTCGTCCACCCCCTGGGGGGCCAGCCGGGCGGCGACCGTGGCCCGCAGGCGGCGCCCGGCCACCGTGGTGACCTCGCCCGGGGCGGCGATGATCACCAGTGAGCCCAGGCGCACCAGCTGGAAGGGCAGCACCTCGGGCGTCATGCGCAGCAGGCGCGAGCCGGTGGTGATCAGGATGGGCTTGGCCCCCTGGCAGCGGGTGTTGGCCGGGCCGCCACGCAGCACCGGTCGGGCGAGGGTCAAGGCCAGGCGCAGGTACAGCGGCCGCTTCCGGGGCGTGCCGCGCACCATGCCCTCGGCAAAGCCGGGGATGTTGCTGGGACCGTCCTCCGAGCCGGCGGCGAAGCTCTCGCCCAGTGCCGCCCGGCACAGGTCGGCGTCGGCGGCGTCCACGTGCAGGCCGGGCATGCGCACCCAGGCCAACCGCACGTCCACGGTGCCGTCCAGCGGCTGTCCGGGCGCTGCCAGCAGCGTCTGCGCCCGGGTGGCCTGGCGGGCTCCGCTCAGCGCCGTGCGCGCGAAGAGATCCGCGGGATCCCCCGGCCCCCACACGTCCGACGAGATGTCCCCCTCGTCGGCGTTGGGAAAGGCCGCCACCATACCCGGGTGGGACGCCTCCAGGTCCAGGGCCGCCACGCCCTTGTTGTCGCCGCTGACCAGCACATTGTCGGGGCCCAGGGTCGTCGGGTGCACCGCGAACCAGCTGATCGCCCCCGACAGGCCGTGCTCGGTCTCCAGGCGCAGCTGGGTCATGCGGGTGTTGCGATCCGGCCCCTGCACGGCCTCGGGGTCGGCCAACAAGGCCCTCCGGGACTGGTTGAAGCTCGCGTCGAGCAGCTCGCCGGCCGACCAGGACAGCTGGGTCGGCTGGCGGCTGGCCCAGGCCGCCAGCACCGCTTCGGCGATGCCATCCGCCATCGTCGCCGTCACACCCGCCGAGTAACCATCCGCCGGGATCCGGTAGAGGCGGTGCACGGAGTAGCCGGCCGGGCCCGCGTGGGTGTGGGTGGCGCTCAGCACCAGGTCCTCGGCCGGGAAGACCCCGGGCAGCGCCGCATCCAGGCGCTGCAGCACCTGCTGGCGCAGCCAGGGAGAGATCATGCCCAGGTCGGCGCTCACGAAGGCCACGTGCTGCTGCCCGTCGTCGAAGACGAAGGCCCGGGCATAGAGGTGCGTATGCAGCCCCTGGTCCTTGGGCTCGGCCTCTCCGAAGCCGACCATCGCCTGGTCGTAGATGGGCCCCGTGATGTCGCGGCGGGCGACACCGGCGAGCAGGGTGGTCGGAGCCGAGGCTGTGGCGTGAGCGGGGAGGGTCAGCGCGGCGGCGATGAGGAGGAGAGGGGAGCGCATGGGGGGAGTCTGGCTGGAGGGGGGGCGGGGCGGCACCCCTGTTCGGCCAGGGGATGGGAGAGCCGACGGACCCGTCAAGGTAGCACTGCGGCCTGCTCGGCCCGCACCACCAGCTGGGCCGCACCGGCGACATGAAGCGCCGCTGCGAGGACCAGACGCAAGCGCGCTGAGCGTGCCGTGATGATCGGCAACGGCGCCGTCATGATGGTGGGCGGCCTCGTCGTGGCCGGCGTGGTCGTGGCCCTGTGCCTCGGCTCGGGCGGCCGGGCGACGCGGTGGATCTGGCACGCACGCCGAGGACGGGCAGTGCGTGCCCGATGAGACCGCGGACGGCGGCGCTGGCGACGGCGGGAGCCCCGATGGGGGAGCCGGAGATGGGGGCGGTGCCGACACGGGCAGTGGCGTCACCTACGACGTCTGCGGGGACGGAACCGCGCCCTTCGCGGATGTCCAGGACGCCGTGGATGCGGCGACCGACGGTGACACCATCACCATCTGTCCGGGCAGCTACGGCCGTGTGGTGATCGATCGCGTCTCCGTCAACCTGGTGGGCGTCGGGGGCTCCGCGGTCACCCTGCTGGACGGCGGCGTCACCCCGGGGCCTCGACCCTCGTTTCGGCCGGATGGCCGAAACGAGGGTCGAGGCCCAGGGCTCAGCACTCAGGGCGCAGGGTCCAGGGCCCCGAGGGCGAGCACCGGGTGCAGCACCCAGGTGCCGTCGCCGGTGACGTGCAGGTCGCTCTCGGCGGTGAGGGTCAGGACCCCCGTCGTGCCCGTGAGGTCGTCGACCGTGACCCGACCCTTGGCCTTGAGCCCCGCGGTGCTGCCCGAGGGGGCCTTCAGCGGCGCTTCGGTGCCGTCGCTCAGGACCACGTGGTCATCCGCGCTGTCGGCCAGCACCAGCCGGACCTGGTTGATGGTGCCAGCAGGAAGGTGGGTGGTGGCCAGCTCCATCGGCTCCCCGGCAGACAGGGCCACCAGGTCGATGGAGGGCGTACCCACCACGGGGATCGACTCCCAGCGGCCGTCGTCATCGCCCTCGGCGGTGTCGTACTCGTCGCCGTGTTCATCGGCGTCACCGGTGTCTTCGGTCGGGTCCGACCAGTGCACGTCGATCTCCCGCACCGAGACCCAGGCCTGCAGGACGCCGCTGGCGGGAGAGGTGCGGTCGACGCGGGCGGCGGTGCCGCTCCAGCCGGGCGAGGCGGAGAGGTCCAGGGGCACGGGCGTCGTGGTGGTACACGCCATCAGGGCCACCACGAGGGTCGGTGCGATGATGTCGATCATGGTTCCTCCTTCCCCCTTGGGGGGACCGGTTGGCATCGGCGGGCGGTGGACAGTTGCCCGGCCCAGGGCGTTGACCAGGGCTGAGGCCGCGTCCAGCACCGCCCCGGCAAGCAGGCTGCTGGGCTCGTCCCCGCCGGTGCGCTCGCCCGCCGCCCTGGGCGGCTTCGGCCAGCTTGGCCGTCGCGTGGCTCAGGCGTCGCCCTCCTGCAGCCGGGGGGCGGGCTGCCAGCGACCCACCGCGGCACGGACCGCCGCGAACAGCCCCATGCCGCCCAGCATTCCGGCCAGGAAGGACAGGGCCCCGGGACGGGCCGTTGCGGCGAGCAGGGCCGGGCCGGGGCAGTAGCCGGCCAGGCCCCAGCCGATGCCGAACAGCAGGGAGCCCATGACCAGGGCCAGGTCGACGCGGGCGTAGGGGGCGAGGTGGAAGCGCGGGGCGAGCAGGGGACGGCGGCTGCCCCGGGCGAAGCGGGCGGCCGGCAGGAAGCCGAGCATGGCGCCGCCCATGACCACGGCCAGGGTCGGGTCCCAGTGGCCGGCGATGTCCAGGAAGCCCAGCACCTTGTGGGGATCGGTCATGCCGGAGAGGGCCAGGCCCAGGGCGAACAGGGCGCCGCTGAGCAAGGAGACGAGCAGGCGCTTCACGCGGCACCTCCGGCCAGGGCGACCGTCACCATGGCGGCGGCCATGAACAGCCCGGTGGCGACGATGGACCGGACCGAGCCGCGGGGGATCCCGCAGACGCCGTGGCCGCTGGTGCAGCCGTTGGCCAGGCGGGTCCCGATCCCGACCAGCCCGCCGGCCAGCACCAGGTGCGCGGCGGGGTGCGAGGCGGCGCCGTAGACCGCGGGATGCAGCAGGGCGGCGCCGGCCCCCACGGTCAACATCCCGGCCAGGAAGGCCAGCCGCCAGGCGACCTCGCCGCTGCGGGGAGCGAACAGCTCGCCCACGATGCCGCTGATGCCGGCGATTCGGCCGTCGAGGACCAGCAGCAGGGCCGCGGCCAGGCCGATGAGCAGGCCGCCGCACAGGGGAAGCAGGAGAGACACGGGTACCTCCGAACGCAGCGCGCCCGCCTGGGCAGGAGGCCGAGGCGGGCGCGGTGGACTGGTTTGAGACGCAGTCGGTCAGCGCACCCCGGCCGGGTCGCAACAGCGACAACAGGTCCAGGAGCTGGCAGCCGGGTGGTGCATCAAGCTTCGTGTACCTCGCTGGACCGAGGGGAGAAGGGGGGGGGCTCACCACCAGCCCAGGGCCTGGCCTCCGTGGTGCGGGAACAGCGCGGCACAGGCCAGCAGTGCCAGGGCCAGGCCGCGTGTGGTCCAGCGAGAGGCAAGGGAACGTCTCACGGCCCGGATCCCTCCTCCAAGCGCCCATCAAGTCTTCTCGTATGGGGTCTTCGGCGCACGCTCCGAGCTGCGGGCGGCCGTGGTGCCCAAGCCTCGAGCGCGCAGGCCACAGCGCGGCGGTGGCAAGCGAGTCGGACCGTCGAAGGCCTCCGACCAGTCCCGCTGGGTCCCCTGGGCCTGGCTGCTGAAGAGGGTGTTGGAGCCGGGTCTGGCCGCCGCCAGCCGGGGACCACCGGGGGGCGTGGCACGCTGAGTGACAGCCTCGACGGCGAACTCCGAAGGGGACCGCACACCTGCGCCTGGTCATGGCAGGAGCGTCGGTCCGGCGGTCCAAGCCAAGCCCGCGCGGCCGCCAAGGGGGGCGGAACGAGGTCGCGTCATCGCTGTGTGCCGGTCCTGCGCACGCCAGGACGACAGCCCCGTCGCGGAGGGATCAGCGGGCCAGCGTGTAGGAACACAGGCGCCGGTCCCCGGTCGCCAACCAGAGCTGCGCACCGGCGGCCAGGGCCCGCACGCCGGGCAGGGGCAAGGCGGCCAGCAGCGTGGCGCCGGGTCCAAAGATCCGCAGGGTGTCGGCGTCGGCCACCACGGCGCGGCCGTCGAGCATGGCGATGGCCTGGCCAGGGAAGTCCCCGAAGCCGGGCGCGAAGACCCGTCCGGGGCGGGTCGGGCCCGCTCCGCCCATGTCCGGTGCCACCCAGTCCCAGCTGCCCGGCAGGAGCGCAGGGCCCTGCTGCACGTACTCGGCCTGCGTCTCGGGCTCGGGCGGCGTCCAGTGCTCCCGCCAGGCGCTGCGGTCGGTGGGGTGCCCGTCGGTGTCGTTGGTGCACAGCTCGACGCGGGGGCCGAGGATGATGGCGACGACCGTCGCGCGGGCCGTGACCACGCCCCGCGGCGTGCCGCTGTCCGCGTCGAAGGCGCGCAGGGTCCGGCCACGGGCGTCCAGGGTCAGCAGGAGGCCGCCGCCGGCCAGCAGGAGGGGTGAGGACGGGCACCGGACCTTCCAGCGCTCCTGGCCCTGGGCGTCGAAGGCGCGCAGCGTCTGGTCGGACAGCGAGGCGTAGACCTGATCGCCCGACGCGGCCAGGGCCGCCACCTCGGCGGGCAGCAACGCCTCCACGCCCGGGACCAGGCGCTGCGCCGCCTCCGGGGTGGCCTCTCCCAGCTCCTGCCACTGAAACAGCAGGTCCAGCAGGGGCGCCCGGTCGGCGGCCGGCAGCGAGGTGGGGTTTGCCGCCAGGGCCACCCGGCAGGCCTCGACCACGGCGCGCCGCAGCTCGGGGCGGGTCCCCTGGCCGCGCTCGCGCAGCGTCTCGGCCCAGGTGCCCAGGTCCCAGGCGGCGGGCATCGCCCCGGTCACCCGGGCCAGGCCGACACCGGCCCGGGTGCCCGGCAGCCCCTCCTCCACCTCGATCACCGCGGCCAGGTCGGCCCAGGCCAGCCAGTCCGGCGGCGCCCCGGCGAGCTGTGCGCCCTCGACCTGGACCCGCGCGCCGTCCCGCGCCCACAGGGCGACCGCCGCGCCCTCCAGCACCAGCGCCTCGAGGCGCACCGAGGCCACGCCGTGCGCCTCCAGGCAGGAGCCGCGCGTGCCGCTGGGGGGCGCCACGTCACATGCCAGGCGACCGCCGCGCAGCCGGACCCTGGCCTGGTCCCGCACGACCAGGGCCGCCGCGACCGCGGACAGATCCGCGCCCGACAGCTCGACCTGGGCCTGCCCCTCAACCCAGCAGGCCACGCGTGCACCATGCACGGTCACCGCCGTGCCCTGCAGGTGGCTGTGGCCGTCGATCCGCAGCGCGATGTCGACCCCTGCTTCGACGCGCAGGTCGGCGAGCTGCACCCGCGCGTCGGCCATCACCGCGACCGCCGTGTCCCCCCCCGAGATCCGCAGGCCCCGGACCTGCAGGTTCGGTCGGTCGTCCGCCGGGTAGATCGAGACGGAGACGGCCTGGCCGTTCTCCTCACATGCGCAGTCCTCGACCGTGGCGTGGCCCGTGCCCCGCAGGTCCAGCCCCGCGTGGCGCCAGGCCTCCCCCGGAGCGAGGGTGGCGCCGGGCTCGACCCGCCAGGCGTCGGCGGCCCCGACCAGGCTGCAGCGCACCAGGTGCAGCTCGCCCTGACCCGCTACGACCACCGCGCTGCCCCACGAGGGGGCTCCGTCCGGACAAGGGGAGCGCTCCAGGCGCAGGTCGGAGATGGTCACCCCCGCCGAGGTGACGACGAGCAGCGCGTCGCGGGCGTGGCCGCGCAGCACGGCCCCCTGGCCCCCTCGCAGGGTGAGGGGGCGCTCGATCCGCAGGGGCTCGGCGAGGGCAGGCTCGTCGGGGCCGACGTGGACCGTGTCGCCGGGGGCGGCAGAGGCGATGCGCTGGGCGAGGGGGTGCATGCCCGACAGGCTATGCCGGCGGGGCTCTGGGCGGTCGCCCTCGGCGGCGCCCGAAGGGTGCGATACCATGCGAGCCATGGCTTCCTCGGACAGTCCTGCGCTCCTGACCGCGGCGGTGGCGCCCTTTGCCCCCGCCTGGCGCGCCCGCCTGGTCGAGGGGCCCGACGGCGAGCCCTGCGAGAGCCTGCCCGCCCCCTTCGTCTGTGGCGCTTGTGGCAGCCCCGAGGTGCTGCCCGGCGCGACCGGGGGCGGTGGCACCGTGGCCGGGGGCGAGCGCTGGTACGACATCTGTTGCCAGCGCTGCGGTGTCTGGACGGAGTACCTGCACGAGTGGGGCTGAGCGGGCGTACGGGCCATGACCCCCGGTTCGGCCACACTGAGGGCGCGATTCATCGCGCCCGCTGCCCGCGACTCGGCCAAGTGGCCGAAACGAGAGTCGAGGCCCCTGGCCGCTGCCCGTGCGCCGTGGTTGTGCTGGTGGAGCACCAACGACACGCGGTTCGCGGAGCGGGCCATCGCGGCCACCCGGCAGGCAGCGGCCACCCGGCAGGCAGCGGACTCCAGGCAGGACTGGACCGTCGCGGGGACGTCCCAGGAGGCGCTGGACATCGTCGCTGAGCTGCAGGCGCACGCGCCGCCGGGCGGGTCGGGCGACTCGGGCGACTCGGGCGGGAAGCGGTCGTACATGTTCAAGCTGCACGGCGACATCGGCCACCTGCGCACCATGGCCATCGCCGGCTTCGACAAGGAGCACGCCAACCCCCTGCTCTTTCGAGCCGACGACCTGTGGCAGATCTACGCCGCCGCGGAGAAGCTCATCGTCAGGCAGCTGGCCCGTCGGACGGAGGAGCTGACCATCCACGTGCTCGGCCACCGCATGGACGATCTCCCGTTGATCCACATCCTCAAGCAGGCCTGCGCTCAGGCGGAGGGCAGGGTCGTTCACATCCTCGTGGCCGACCCGGCCGAGAATCCGCCTGACGAGTGCGGTGTGCTCTTCAACCTGTACAGGCACTGGGCCAAGGTGCAGCCGAGATCTGTCGGCACCAAGGAGGTCAGGGTCCAGCACTGGAGGCTGGATGCGGAGTCCTACATGACCCGCCTCGAGCGATGGGGCCCTCCCACGGACGGGGACATCCACTGGGGCGCTCCTGACCATGAGCTGACGCTGCATGAGCTGATGCTGTAGTAGCAGGCAGCAAAGCGGCCAGCGCGTGTTCGCCCCGGGTCCAGGTAGGGACCAGCAGGCAGCGAGCCCGCCATACTACTCGCTGCCTGGTCTGGAGGACAGTCAAGAAACCGCTGGCGGAACATGGCGTCTGTCAGAACGAGACGCTGCGACCACACCACTCGCCGGCGACGTGGCTCGCCTCGCCGGCCGAGCCCTGGTCGGTGACGGCGAGCACGCAGGTGTCGTCGACGTCGATAGCGTCTGCGGTGCCCGTGACGGTGAGCGCGTCGGAGGCGGTGGCGAGGGCCTTGTAGCCCGAGGAGCTGAAGCTGCCGGACATGGACAGATCCCCGGTCAGGGCCAGGTCGTAGCCGGCGCCCACGTTGGCACAGTCGGTCAGGGAGAACACCAGGTCGACGCTGGCGGACTCGGCCTGGGCCGTGGTGCCGACGACGTGCACGGTGCCGCCCAGGGGGCAGTCCCCGCTGATGTCCTGGTTGCCGGAGGGTTGGCCGACCAGGAGCTGGTCGTAGAGGAAGATCTCGGTGTCGAGGACCCCGTAGACGACCCGGGCGTCGGGGGCGTCCGTCGTGTCGTGGGCACAGGCCAAGGTGGGCAGGAGCACGCAAGCGGCCAGGGTACTGCGGGTCATGGGAGTCACTCCGGTAGAGCAGGTCGCTGCGGTTGCTCTGTGCACGCTCGTGGCTGCCGGAAGGTGCCGCGGCGTCGTGACGCTGCCCGGGGGATCGGGACGGCCGAGGAGCATCGATTGAACTGCACGTAGACTGCGCGCACACGGGAGATCCGCATGCCCCAGAATGAGCACCGTGGCCGGGCGCGAGTCCGGCCTTCACTGGCGGTCGCCGTGCTTGCTGGCCCGCTCCTCGCCTGCTCCGGCCTCGCCGACCCGGCGGCACCGAGCTCACCCGCTGGAGGCAGCCTGACTCCCGTCGCCGACCCCCCTCACGGTCTCCCCGCCCACGCCGTTCACCTCGATCCCGCCGTCATCATCGACAGCACGGGCTTCGAGCGCCCGATGGCGGCGGCCACCCTGTTCCTGCCCCGCGAGTGGACTACCGAGGGCGGTGTCTACTGGGGGATCGAGGCGGCCTGCACCAATGGCTACGTGATGAATTGGAGGGCGACCTCCCCGGACCGGCGCTCGACGGTGGCGCTCCTGCCGCAGGCGCGGTGGGAGAGCAACAACTACGGAGCGGCACCCTCGACGCCGGGCTGCACGGCGCTGCCGTACACGACGGTGAGGCAGTTCATGGAGGCCGTCGTGCAGGGCGGGTGGCCGGGCGCGCGCGTGGTCTCGGTGACGCCCCGAGACGACCTGCGTCCGCAGTTCCGCTCGCTGGAGTCGGCCACGCCGATGCCGGCGGGGGACTCGCGGACCTGGGTGGAGGCCGCGCAGCTGCGCTTCAGCTTCAGCGCGGGGGGGCAGCCGATGGAGGGCACCCTCGCGACGGTGGCGACCTTCAACCTCTCCCGCGCCAACTACGGCATGGGCAGCATGGAGTCGCTGACCGGCGCGACCTTCCCCTCGTGGGCGGCCACGGGGCCCGCGGGGGCCTTTGACGCCACGCTGGCCGAGGTGCTCCGGACCTCCATCAAGACCGACTCCCAGTGGGAGCGAAGGATCGCCGGGCACAACCAGGCCATCGCGCAGGTCGCCCTCGACGAGAGCCGCAAGCGCAGCGAGCTCCTCAGTCGCAACAACGCCGAGATCGCCCAGATCCGACAGGGCGCCTGGGACAGCTACCAGGAGAGCGCGGACCGTCGCGCCCGCGAGTTCGGCGAGGCCCTGCGGGGCGTGCAGAGCTACACCGACGCCGGCGCGCCCGGCGGGACCGTGGACCTCTCCGCCAACTACAACGAAGCCTGGCGGCTCGACGACGGCAGCTACGTGCTCACGGACGACAAGAGCTTTGACCCCTGGCGCAGCCTGGGCGTGCAGGGGGCCCGGCTCGACCCTACCCGCGGAGGGCCGGGGCTGTACGCGGCCGGGGGAGTCCCTCAGCCCACTCGCTCCAGGATCGCCTGTACCAGCGCGTCAGCACCGTGCACCTCCAGCTCCTGGACCAGGGCGCGGACCGGGGCGTCCTCGGGCAGGCGGGCGGCGTCCTTCTCGGTGATGACACAGCCGGGGGGCAGGCGACCGAGCTCGCCGTGGTCGCGGACCCGGCGCAGGCTGTGCAGCTCCAGGCCCAGGCCCAGCAGGCTGCCCACGAAGCGCTCGGAGTGGGCGATGCCGACGGCCACGTCGACCTCGCCCCGGACGCTGTCCAGCGGCTGCAGGGCGCCGCCGGACAACCAGCCCAGGGGGCGGGTCCGCGCCTGGACCCGGGGCAGCTCGGTGGCCAAGGGCAGCTCGATGGGGGCGGGGGGCACGGCCCTCCGCCCCGGCCGCAGGGGGGGCGCGGCGCCGTGGCTCTCCCAGATCCAGTCGGCGCGGGCCAGGCCCGACCAGGGCTCCCGGCGCTCTCCTACCGGCAGGGGACCGCCGGCTTCGGGGCGCAGGGCGTCGATGCAGACCACGTCCAGGTCCCGGTGCAGGCGGCGGTGCTGGAAGCCGTCGTCGAGCAGGACCACGCGGGCCCCCAGCCGGGCCGCCTCGCGGGCCCCGGCGACCCGGTCAGGCGCCGAGATGACACAGATGCCGCGGCGCCGGAGCATCTCCAGCTCGTCCCCCAGGTAGCCGGGCTCCCAGGCGGCGCCGGGCAGGGCGCTGCGGACGGCGGGGCCGCGGGTGTTGCGCCGGTAGCCGCGGGCCACGACCCAGACGGCCTCGGGGCCCAGGCGCTCCTGGAGGGCGGCGGCAAGCCAGGCCACGGCGGGGGTCTTGCCGACGCCACCCGCGGCCAGGGCGCCGATGCAGACGACGGGCACGCCGGCGCGGAGGGGCTGGCCCCGCCAGGCCCGGCGGGCGCGACCGGCGGCCTGGAGCAGGGGCACGACGGGCCACAACCAGGGGCGCAGGGGGCGCTCGGCGGGCAGGACGGGCTCGGGCAAAAGGGCGGCGGCCCGGGCGGCGGCCTCGTTGTCGGCGGCGGGCTGGGGCCCGACCCGCAGGGCGCTCTGCATGGCGGCGGCGAGCTGGGCGGTGATCTGCTCGGGCCGGCTGGCCCCCACCGTGAGCGCGAAGCCGCTGGTCCAGGCGACGGGGTTGCTGTGCTGGTGGGGGCCGCTGACGACGGGCAGGCCCGCGGCGAAGGGCTCGGCAGGGGAGTGGCCGCCGATGGCCGGGTCGAAGGTGCCGCCGACGAAGGCGGCCTTGGCCTGGCTGTACAGCGTCGACAGCTCGCCCATGGTGTCCAGCAGCAGCACATCGGTCTGGGCGAAGCTGCCCTGCACCCCGTCGCTGCGGCGGCGCCAGCGGACCCGGGTCTGCTGCAGCAGCAGCTCGACCTCGGGCTGGCGGGACAGGTGGCGGGGGGCCAGGACCAGCAGCGGGCGCGGCTCGGGCAGCTGCTGCCAGGCGGCGAGCACCCGCGCCTCGTCCCCCTCGCGGGTGCTGGCGGCGATGAAGGCCTCGCGCTCCAGGTCGAAGACGGCGGCCTGCAGCTCCACCGAGAGCTTGAGGTCGCCGGTCTCTTCTTGGCTCACGAAGTGGACCTCGCGGGTGAGCCAGCGCCACAGCGGACCCAGGCGGCGCCAGCGAGAGGTGCCCCGGCCGGGCCGGGCGTTGACCACGGCCACCGGGATGCCGCGCCGCCGGCAGTGCCACAACCAGCCGGGCCACAGCTCGGCCTCCACCAGGATCAGCAGGCCGGGGCGCGCCCGGTCCAGCCAGGGGCCGACGACGAAGGGCAGGTCCAGGGGGGCGGGGAAGGTGCCGCGCACCGGGGTCCGCCAGGAGCTGCGGGTGCGCCAGACCTCGGGGCCGAGGACCCCGGCCAGGGCGCGGGCGGCGACGTGCTCGCCAGCGCTGGCCCCGTGCAGCCAGGTCCAGCCAGGGGGCGGCCGGGCCAGGCCCAGGATGTGGTGGCGGGCCCGCGGGTGCAGCAGCAGCCAGGGCAGCAGGGCCATGCCCAGGGCCCGCCAGGCCAACAGGAAGGCGCCGCCGACCAGGTCCTCGAGCCAGGTGGGGCCGGGCCGGGGGGCGGTGCCGGTGGCCAGGCCGCGCTCGGACCAGGTGATGACGGGCACGCCGGGAGGGGGCGCGCCCCGGGGAGGCGGCCGGCGCACCGGCGCGGCCGGGGTGGGCGGTTCGCCGCTCACGGACGCTCACCGTCGCAGCCCGGGTCCCAGCGCGCGCGGTCCATGTCGACCTGGGTTTCATGCACGGCCACGCCCTCCTGGCGCAGCAGCGCGGCCTGGCGCGGGCCTCGGTCGGGGTCTCCTTGCAGGGCGATGCTGCCGTTCGAGCGCAGCACCTGCCACCAGGGCACCTGGGTCCCCGGCTCCAGGGCGGCCAGGGCATAGCCGACCTGGCGCGCGGCGCGCGGCCGACCCAGCAGCGTGGCGACGTGGCCGTAGCCCAGGACCCGCCCGGGCGGGATCTGGCGCACGGCGGCGTAGACGGCGGCGCGGAAGCCCTCGCGGGCAACCAGCTCCGGCAGATCCAGCAGGTCGGGCAGGTCCATGTTCACGGACTATCGCGGGCGACATACACTGCCGCAGTGCCGGCCCCCCACCCGGCGCCCGGGATCGACATGCCTCGCACCCTCGTCCGCGCCCTCTGCGACGCCCTGGAGGCCGCACACGGCGTCCTGCGCGATCGCCTGACCGACCTGGACGGCCGCATCCAGGCCGCCGCACCCGATCCGCGCCTGGCCGCGCCCTGGGCCCACTTCATCCGCGGCCTGCGGGCCCACCTGGCCGAGGAGGAGCTGGTGCTCTTCCCCGCCCTGCGCTCGCTGGCCCGCGGGGTGCCCGTCGCCGACCCGGCCTTCCGCAGCCTGCTGGCCGAGCTGGGCCAGGAGCTGGACGAGATCGCCACGATCTCCGACGCGCTGCGCAACGCCGCCCGCGACGCCGGCCCCCTGGAGGCGGACATCCTGGCGCTGCTGGACGAGCTGGAGACCCACGCTCGGCGCGAGCAGGACGAGCTGCTCCCAGCGGCCCTCGACCTGCTGGCTGCGGCGCCGGCCATGCCGTCCGCGGCGGCCGATGCCTCGGCTGCCGATGCCTCGGCGCCCTCGTCCTCTCCCTCGTCCTCTCCTGTGGCCTCGCCCCCCTTCGCGCCTCGCCCCCAGGGCAGCGTGCTGCGGCGGACGGCCCACAAGCTGCGGGACCTGCTGCGGCGCTGACCGGCCTGCTGCGGCGCTGACGCTCGCCGCCGAAGCCCGGGCTCAGCCCCCGACCTGCCGGCGCACCAGGGCGGCGTAGGCGCCATCGGCGGCCACCAGCTCCCGGTGGCTGCCCCGCTCGACGATGCGGCCCTGGTCCAGGACCACGATCTCGTCGGCGTCCTGGACGGTGCTCAGCCGGTGGGCGATGGCCAGCACGGTGCGATCGGCCATCAGCCGCTCCAGGGCCTCTTGCACGGCGGCCTCGCTCTCGGCGTCCAGCGCGCTGGTGGCCTCGTCCAGGACCAGCAGGGGGGCGTCGCGCAGCACGGCGCGGGCGATGCAGATCCGCTGGCGTTGACCGCCGGACAGGCGCATGCCCAGCTCGTCGATGCGGGTGTCGTAGCCCCTGGGCAGGGCGACGATGAAGTCGTGGGCGTTGGCGGCGCGGGCGGCGGCCTCGACCTGCTCCTGGCTGGGCTCGCTGCCGGGGCGGGCCCCAAAGGAGATGTTGGCCCGCACGGTGTCGTCGAAGAGGAAGGTCTCCTGGCTGACGATGGCGACGTGGCGGCGCAGGCTCTCCAGGGTGTAGTCGCGCAGGTCGCGGCCGTTGAGCAGGATCCGGCCCCCGGTGGGGTCGTGGAAGCGGGGGATCAGCGCGGCGGCGGTGCTCTTTCCGGCCCCGCTGGCGCCCACCAGGGCGACGACCCGCCCCTTGCCGACGGCCAGCTCCAGGCCCTCCAGGACGGGGCGCGCGGCCTCATAGGAGAAGCCCACCTCCTCGAACTGCAGGCTGATCTCGCGGGTGTCCAGGACCACGGTCCCCTCGTCCCGCACCTGCGAGGCGGTGTCGAGCACGGCGAAGACGGCCTCGGCCCCGGCCAGCGAGCGCTGGGCCAGGCTCTGGATCAGGGCGATGCCCTTGAGCGGCTCGTTGATGAGGCCCAGGGCGACCATGAAGCCGATGAGCTCGCCGGGGGTGATCTGGCCCAGGAAGACCTGGCGGCCGCCGTACCAGATGCAGGCGCCGACGCCGATGCTGGCGATGAGCTCGATGGTGGGCCCGGGCAGGAGCTGGGCGGTGGTGGCCCGCAGCTGCAGCTCCTTCTGGCGCTCGTTCTCGACGTCGAAGCGGGCGAGCTGGCGGGCCTCGCCGCCGAAGGCCTGGACGACGCGGATCCCGGACAGGGTCTCGCTGCTGGAGCCGGTCAGGCCGGCCATGTTGTCCAGGCTCTCCCGGGCGGTGCGGCGCAGGCGCTTGCCGAAGCGGTCGATGGGCACGGCGATGAGGGGCAGCAGGGCCACGGCGATGAGGGCCAGGCGCGCGTTCATGGTGAAGGCCGTGATCACCAGGAAGAGCAGGGTCAGCGGCTTCTGGACGGCGGTGACGATGCCGCTCACGCCGTACTGGATGTTGGTGACGTCGTTGAGCAGCCGGGCGATGCGGGCGCCCACGGGGTGGGCCTGGTGCCAGTCCACGTCCAGGCGCAGGTACTGGGCGAAGAGCTCGTGGCGCAGCCGGGTCACGACCTCCCAGGCGACGTTGCGGGTGATGAGGCCGCGCCCGACGGTGATGAGGCCGTTGAGCGCGTACAGGCCCATGATGGCGAAGGGCAGGGTGGCCAGCAGCGCGTGGTCCTTGGCGATCAGGACGTCGTCGAGCACCTTCTGGATGAGGAAGACCAGGGCGCCGGGGATGGCCGACTGCAGGGCCATGAGCACCAGGGCCAGGGCCAGGGCCCAGGCATGGGGCCGGAAGTAGCGGAGCAGGCGTCGCAGGGCGGGGCTCATGGGGCCACGCTGCCCGGCGAGGGGTCTTCCGCCGCGAGCGAACCCGGCACATCCTCGCGCCAGCAGTCGTAGACCTGCCAGCGCTGCACGGGCACGCTGACCAGGGGGTCGGGCGTGCCGGCGTAGGCCGTGACCACGTTGGGGCCGTAGCGTTGCCAGCCCAGGTCATCGAGCGCCAGCCGGGCGTCGGCCCGCCAGGGGCGGACATAGAGCAGCTCGTAGCGTTCGTCTCGGGGGTTGCGAGGGATGGGCGGCGGGGTCCACAGATCGTACTGGTCGGGGCGGCCGTGCTCGGGCAGGGCGTGCGCCGGGACGTGTCCGTAGAACTGGATGAGGGCGGCCTCCTGGTAGCGGGCGGTGAAGACCGGGCTGATGCCCCAGGCGGCGACGGCGCTGCCCAGGATGGGGCCCCCCTCCAGGCGGTGCAGGGGATCGCCGTCGAGGTGGAAGATGGGGTGGATGGCGTGGGCGGTGCCGACCAGGCTCAGGGCCATGGAGATGCCGGCCCCGGCCCAGGCCAGGCGCGACCAGCGTCCGCCCATGCGGGCCAGGCCGACCACGGCGCCGACCCAGGCGGGGGCTGCCCAGTTGGCCTCGCCCCCGGCCAGCACGGCGATGGCCAGCACCGGCATGGAGGTCCACCAACACAGGCGGTCGATGCGGCCCTGTGGGTCGCCGAAGTCCAGGGCCAGGCGCAGGTGCCGGCCACCCCAGGCCAGGATGACCAGGAAGAGCAGGGGCCCGACCAGCAGGGCCTGGGCGCCCAGGAAGGGCAGGGAGCCCGCGCCGGCGGTGGGGCCGACCCCGGCGACGTGGCCGAGCTGGAAGCGCCAGCTCAGCAGCTCGTGCTGCACATTCCACAGGGCGTTGGGCAGGTAGACCACGAAGGCGGTCGCCACGGCCAGCCAGAAGCCGCGCCGCAGGCCGGCTCGGGGGTCGGCCAGCAGCACCAGGGGCAGCAGCAACACGCCGGTGTACTTGGAGAGCATGGCCAGGCCGGCCGCCAGCCCCAGCAGCAGCCAGCGCTCCCGGGCGGCGGCCCACAGGCCCAGGCTCCAGAAGGCGACCAGGGGCAGGTCGGGGGTGGCCAGGAAGCCACCCAGCCACACCAGGGGCAGGCCGGCCAGGGCGAAGGCCGCCAGGCCCCGGTCGTGGGCCAGGGCGATGGCCGGCAGCAGGCCCAGGGCCGAGAGGAGCAGCGGCAGGGCCCGGACGCCCAGGGTGCTGTCCCCGAGCAGGGCCGTGCTGGCTCGGATCAGCCAGGCGATGGCCGGCGGGTGGTCGAGGTAGCCGGTCGCCGGGTGCAGGCCCCAGACCCAGTAGTAGGCCTCGTCGGCGGCCAGGCCCAGGTGCGCCGCCAGCCACAGGTGGCACAGGACCAGCGCCACCAGGCTGCCGACGACGACCAGGCGGGTCTCGGTCTCGGGCCTCACCGCGACCCCCGCGCGCCGGGCCGCTGCCCGGGGCCGGCCCGCAGGGACAGCGCCACCCGCGGCACGATGAGGGCGGCCTCCAGGGCGATCTGGCGGGACATCTTGGAGGCCCCGGCCCGGCGCTCGGTGAAGAGGATCGGGACCTCGACGACGCGGGCCCCGGCGGACAGGGCCCGGGCGGTGGTCTCGACCTGGAAGGCGTAGCCGCGGCTGTGGACCGTGGGCAGGCCGACCCGGCGCAGGGTCTCGGCCCGCCAGGCCTTGAAGCCACCGGTCAGGTCGGCGACCGGCGTGCGCAGCCAGGCCTGGGCGTAGGCGCAGCCCAGGCGGGACAGCAGGCGCCGCCCCAGGCCCCAGTTGCGGGTGCCGCCGCCGGGGACGTAGCGGCTGCCCAGGGCCAGGTCGGCGCCGGCCTGCAGGGCGGCCAGCAGGCGCGGCAGGTCGGCCGGGTCATGCGAGAGGTCGGCGTCCATCTGGATGATGGGATCCAGGCCCAGCTCCAGGGCCAGGCCCAGGCCGGCCACGTAGGCGCTGGCCAGGCCCTGCTTGCCGGACCGCTCCATGACCCGGGCGCCGCGGGCCCGGGCCAGGGCCGCGGTGCCGTCGGGGGAGCCGTCGTCGACGACGATCACGACGCGGTCCGCGCCCCCGCCGAGCAGGGCGTCGAGCAGCGGGCCGATGGTCTCGGCCTCGTCGAAGGTGGGGATCACCACGGCCAGGGGCATGGCGCCTTCTACCCCGCACCGCTTCGGGAGGCGTCGGGCAAGCCCAGCAGCCCGGCCACCTGCCGGGCGGCCCGGTCGGTGGCGCCCGGCGGTCCCAGGGCCGAGAGGTCCAGGGGCTGGACCGCCGGCAGGGCGAGGAGCTCGCGGGCCAGGGCGCGCGGGTCGAGGTGCTGGAGGTGCTCGGGCACGGCGGGCGGCGCCTTGGCCCCGGTCGCGAGGTCGGCCAGGACGTTGGGCATGGCGACGTGGTGGACCTGGCGGACCAGCAGCCGCCCCAGGGCGTAGGTGAGGGGGCTCACGCGGTGGGCGACGACCATGGGCAGGCCCAGGACGGCCAGCTCCAGGGTGACCGTGCCGCTCTTGCTCAGCGCGGCCCGGCAGCTCGCCAGCTCGGCCACCGAGGGCACGACCTCGACCCAGGGGGGCAGGTCCAGGCTGCCCGCCGGCCCGGCCAGGGCGAAGCGGGCCCCGGGGAGCTGGCGCCGCAGCTCCTCGGCCGCCGCCAGGAAGACCGGCAGGTGGCGCCGTAGCTCCTGGCCCCGCGAGCCGGGCAGCAGGGCGAAGCGCAGCGGGTCGACGGTGGCCGGATCCCGGGGCCGCAGGCGGTCGACGACGGGGTGGCCCGTCCACACCGCCTGGAAGCCGGGCCCCGACACCGGGGCGTAGAGCGCCGGCTCGAAGGCGAAGAGGCAGCACAGGCGGTCCATGCAGGCGGCCACGCGCCTCACCCGCGACCGGCGCCAGGCCCAGACCTGGGGGCTCACGATGCCCACGACCGGGATCCCCCGGGCCCGGGCCCGGGCGGCCAGGGGCAGGTGCAGATCCGGCGCGTCGACGACGACCAGCAGGTCGCCGCCGGCGTCGATGGCGGCCTCCATGGCGGCGCGGGCCCGGCGGATCCTGCCCAGGTGGCGCAGCACCTCGACCAAGCCCATGACGCTCAGGTCCTCGACCCGGGCGACGGCCTCCACCCCCTCGGCGCGCAGGAGGGGGCCGGCGATGCCCCGGGCCTGGACCTGGCCGTGGGCCCGCAGGGAGCGCAGGACCTCGGCCGCCAGGCGGTCCCCCGAGGGCTCGGCGGCGCTGATCAGGACGGTGGGGCTGCCCACCTCAGCCGACCAGGCTCGGCCAGTTGGCCGAGAGCCAGGCCCGCCGCCCGGCGAGGACCTGCCAGGTGGGGTCGGTGGTATCGAAGGGCACCGCGGTGGCCAGCAGCGCGTCGAGGGTGGCTTCCACCCGACCGGCGGTCTCGACGCAGTCCACGACGGCCAGGACCTCGCTCTCCCAGTAGCCGGCGGTCACGTCCAGGTTGGCGCTGCCCACGGCGGTGAAGCGGCCGTCGGCGACGAGCAGCTTGGCGTGGACGTGGGGGCGGACCGGCCCCTGGGCGGGGTCCCAGCCCGGCAGGTGGGCGAAGGCCACCTCGGCGACGGTGGCGCCAGCGCGCGCCAGGGAGTCCAGGCGGCCGTGGATGACCTGGGTGGCCACCTCGCGGGCGGTGGCGGCGTCGGGGAAGGCCACGCGGGCGCCGTGTACGGGGCGGACGTTGCCGACCAGGCAGCGCACGAAGACCCCGCGCTCCAAGGCGCGCAGCAGGGCCTGCTGCAGCTCGTGTTGGAGCGGGAAGGTGTTGACGACGGACAGGGCCTGGCGGGCCCCGTCGATGAGGCTGCGGTAGGCGTCGAGGGTGTGGGTGTCGCGCAGGCCCTCGTGCAGGATGAGCTGGACGGCGGAGGGCCCGGCGGCGGGGCCGGGCGGGGGCAGCTCGAAGGGGCTGCCGCCGGCCTGGACCCAGGCGGCCAGGAAGGCGGCCTCGACCTCGCGCACGATGGGGCCGCGCAGGTGGGCCCCGGCGTCCAGCCAGGGGATGGTCATGCCGGGGGTGCTGGGGGTGACCAGCACCTCGTCGAAGCCTGTCAGGTAGGTGGCGCCCAGGTTGCGGCCGCTCACGACGGCGGCCTGCCCGTCGACGACGAGCAGCTTGCGGTGTGAGCGCAGCTTGAGATCGGTCAGGCCGGGCAGGCCGTGGACCGGCGCGAACTGGAGCAGCGCGATGCCCGGCGCCGTCGCCAGGCGGGTCAGCAGCGGGTTGTGGCCCCCCAGGCTGCCGTAGCGGCTGAAGACCGAGTCCACCAGGATGCGCACGGCCACGCCACGGCCGGCGGCGGCGGCCAGGGCGGCGGCCAGGCGCCCGGCGACGGCGTCGTCCTCGAACATGTAGGTCTGGACGTGCACCGAGCGGGTGGCGCCCTCGACCAGGGCCAGCCAGCGCTGCCGGGCCTGGGCGTTGTCCAGCTCCACCGACACCTCGTTGCCCCCCTGGGGCTCGCTGGCGCACAGGCGGGCCAGGCGCTCGGACGTGGTGCGGGCGATGGGCACGCGGTGCTCGGGCCGCGGCGGGGGAGGGGGCGCGGCGCCGGGCACGGTCCACAGGGCGAGCCCCGGTCCGATCAGGCCCTCTGCGGCGGCCATCGCCACCCGGTCCACGGTCAGGCCGTCGGCCTGGAGGTGGCGGGCCAGGCGCACCAGGCGCACGGCGTCGACGCGGGCGTTGAGGTCGGTCCCAGCGCCGTCCTGGAGCTCCAGGGCGGCGTCCAGCAGCAGGGCGTCGGCCAGCCCGGCCTCGGCCAGGCTGCGGCGCAGGCTGTCCAGGCGCTGGTTGGCCGACAGGCGGACGACGACCCGACGACGGTCGGCGGTGGGGGCCAGCCCGGCTGCGGCCCGGGCCAACTCCGGCGGGGGGAGGTGGGCCTGCACCAGGTCGATCCAGGTCGGGGACTCGACGCGCACCCCGCCCACGCGGACATGGGTGGGGTCGGCGGGATCGGCCAGGCCGATGGCCGTCAGCTCGGGGGGCAGGGCCGGCAGGAGGGCCACGCCGTCCCGCACCTCCACGATGCCGAGCACCTCACCGCCGCTGACCAGGGCCAGGGGCCCGTTGAAGGGCTGGGGGCCCCCCAGGCGGTCGGCCGCCTCGACCCGCAGGCGCAGGGGGTGGCCGGCGCGGCGCAGCAGGTCCGTGGAGGCCAGGGGGGCCAGGTCGGAGCCCTCGGACGGGCCCGGGATCACCAGCAGCGGCGCGGGCAGGGTGGCGGGGGCGCGGCGGGCCAGGACGGGCAGGAAGAGCGTGTCCAGGGTCGCCGTCGCGGGCAAGGCCACGGCGACCAGGTCGGGGGCCTGGGCCTGGAGCCAGGCGCGGGTGGCCTCGGCCAGGTCCAGCAGGCTGCCCTCCAGGCGCTCGTGGCTGAGGTCGGTGCCCAGGCCCGAGACCTGGCCGAAGGCGACGGGGTCGGGTCCCGCAGGGCCGTGGGGCCGGAGCTGGAGGAGGTGCACGGTGGGGCGACCGGGCTCGCCCAGCCGGGCCAGCAGGGGGCCCAGCGGCGCGAGCTGGCGCAGGCTGCCCAGGTAGGGGCAGGCCACCGAGCGCAGGGGGCGGGGCAGGCCGGCGGCGGGCCCGATGAGGAGCTGGGGCAGGCGGTGGGCGATGGCCACCGGCTCCAGCAGGCGACCGGCCAGGCCGTTGCCGGCCTCGCCCAGGGGCCCCCAGGCGACCACGTCGGCCTGTACCGCCTCGATGGCCTCGCGCAGGGTCTCGGCCCCCAGCTCGACCACGATGTCGCCGTGCAGCTGTCGGGGCCAGCCGGTCACCTGGGCCTGGAGCCGGGCCAGGTCGGCCTCGCCCTCCTCCAGGCGGCTGGCGGCGCGGCGCCAGCGCGGGTCGGCCCACCAGCCGCTCTCGACCGAGGCCCAGACCAGCACCTGCAGGCGCTGCAGATCGGGCAGGAGCTGCCGCAGCCAGGCCAGGGCCGGGCCGGGGTCCCGGCCGGCCTCGAAGACCAGGACGGCGGCTTGCATGCCTTAGTCCAGGAAGCCGGCGGTGCCGTCGGGACCGGCCATCCACCAGCTCATGGCGGGGGTGCTGTGCTCGACGACCCAGGCGCCGCTTGCGTCCACGGCGATGAAGCCGGCCTGCCAGCCCCGGCGCCGGCAGGCGGCGCGCAGGTGCTGGCGCGCTCGCTCCAGGGGCTGGCCGGCCTCGACCAGGGTGACCAGGCGGGCGCCCAGGGCGCCGTCGACGATGTCCTCGCCCACCCCGGTCAGGCTGACGGCGGCGTGGGCGTTGGCGTAGGTCGCGGCGACGGTGGGGGTGTCGCTGACCCGGCCGACGGCCTCGAGCCCCCGGCCCCCGGTGCTGGTGGCGGCGGCCATGTGCCCCTGGTCGTCCCGGGCCACGGCGCCCACGGTGCCGGTGCGGCCGGCCAGGGGATCCGCAGGGCCTGCCGGGGGATCACAAGGACCTGCCAGGGAATCACAAGCCCCTGCGACGGACATGGCCGGGCCACCGGTCCGGGCCTGCCACTCGGCCACCCGCTCGGCGGTGCGGACCTCGCCCTCGGGCAGGCCGAGCTGGCGGGCCCTCTCCAGGGCGCCGGCGCCGGCCAGCACGCGGTCGTCGTCGTCCATCAGGGCGCGGGCCAGCAGCACGGGGTTGAGCAGGCCCTCGACGTTGACGACGCCGCCGAAGCGCTCCTCCTCCCCGTCCATGGCCGCGGCCGACAGCCGGGCCCGCCCGTCCACCTGCAGCTTGCTGCCGGTCCCGGCGTTGAACAGCGGGTCGTCCTCCAGGCGGCGCACGGCGTTGACCACGGCGTCCAGGGCCGTGGCCCGGCCATCAACGCGGCGTGCACGTCCTGGGTGATGATCCGCAAGGAAGCGGCGACCTCGCGGGCGCGCTCCTGGGACATGGCGCCGCCGGCGCCGCCGTGCAGGATCAGCAGGGGACCGGTGGAGTTGGGGGCAGACGTCGGGGTGGACATCGGGGACCTCTGGGACCTCTAAGGTGACTTCACCCATCCGGTCGTGTCGATCCGGATGACATCGGGTAGCATGGCGCGGATCGGAGGATCCACATGTCCCGCCTCATCTCCTCGGCTTTCCTCTCTTCGGCTTCCGTCGTCGGTGTGCTCGCCCTGAGCGGTCTGCTGACCGCATGCAGCGACTACAACCTGGTCAATCCCGGCAAGCCGAACGACAACACCGACGTCACGCCGCCCGGCGACCAGCCGGACATCCAGGTCGAGCCGTCTACCCTGGACTTTGGCAGCGTGCTTCGCAACTGCCCCTCTGCGCCCCAGACGGTCACGGTCACCAACATCGGCGCCGCCATCCTGGACGTCACCGACCTGGCGCTGGACAACAGCAAGTTCAGCATCGACTGGGACGGCGCCGCCTTCCAGCTCGCCCCGGGTGAGTCGCGGGACTTCCAGGTCGGCTTCACGCCGGACGCCTACATGGCCTACACCACGGACCTGCTCGTCGACAGCAGCGATCCGGACCAGCCCCAGGTCACGGTCCCCGCCCAGGGCGCCGGCGACGAGACGGCCCTGTTCGAAGAAGGCTTCACCCAGGAGTTCTACTCGTCGGTGGACGTGTTGTGGGTCGTCGACAACTCGGGCTCCATGGACCAGGAGCTCAACCAGGTGCAGCTCAACTTCGAGAGCTTCATCGAGCAGTTCGTGGCCCTGGGCCTGGACTATCACCTGGCCGTCATCACCACCGACATGGACTCGCCGGCCTTCCAGGGCCGCTTCCAGGGCGGCGTGATCAGCCCCGACGACGCGGACCCGGTGAGCGAGTTCCTGGCTGCCACCAACCAGGGCGCCAGCGGCTCGGGCGACGAGCGCAGCATGGACGCCATCCAGACCGCCCTCACCGAGCACCTGCTCAGCGGCGGCAACGCGGGCTTCCTGCGGGACGACGCCGCCCTGGCGACCATCGTGCTGTCCGACGAGAACGACAGCAGCCGGATCATGGACGGCAGCTTCCAGAGCTGGCTGCAGGGCCTCAAGGCCGACAGCGCGCAGGTCAGCTTCAACGCCATCGTGGGTGATCCCACCAGCAGCACCCGCTGGCTGGGCGGCTGCAGCAACTGGGTCGGCTCCGAGCTGCTCCAGGCCGACGCCGGGGACCGCTACGTCGACATGGCCAACGCCACCGGCGGGATCTGGCGGTCGATCTGCTACGAGAACTACGACGAGACCCTGGCCCACATCTCGCTGTCGTCGGCCGGCATGGTCACGACCTACCAGCTCTCCCAGATGCCGACGAACTTCGGCCTCATCCAGGTCTATGTCAACGACGTCCAGTACTACTACAGCCTCACCGACGGCTGGATGTACAACAGCGACGACAACAGCATCACCTTCCACGGCTCCGCGCTGCCGGGCCCCGGTGATCGCGTCGTGATCCAGTACCCGATCGACGGCGAGTGCAACTAGCCGCTGCCCCGGCGGGGTCGCTGCCCCGGCGGGGGTAGCAGCCGCCCCGGCGGGTCAGTCCCCCCGGACGGCCCGCTGGATGGCGTCGACGAGCTCCAGCACCCGCAGCGCCTCGGGCCCGCTCACCGGGTAGGCCCGCTCGCCACGCACGGCGGCCAGGAAGGCGGCGTGTTCCCGCTCCAGGGCGTCGGCGGCGAAGACCGGCACGGGCTGGGGTGCCAGGTCCGCGGCTTGGGTGGCACCCTCCCAGTCCACGCGGTGGGCTGCTTTGTGCAGCAGGTCCAGGCTCCAGTAGCGCCCCGGGGCGAAGAGCCGCACCGTGCGCACCGCGGCCGGGGAGACCCGGCTGGCCCGCAGCACGGCGACACCGCCCGGACCGTGGGCCGAGGGACCCCACTCCAGCCGGGCGTCGACCATGTCGGCCCCGCCGCTCATGACCCCGACCCCCACGGCCCGCAGGTCGATCAGGGGCGCGGGGGCGTCGGCCGGCCCGCCCAGCCAGCTCAGCACCAGGTCGAGGTCGTGCAGCATCAGGTCGGCGGCCACGTCCACGTCGGTGCCGCGGGCGCCAGCCCGGGGGGCCCGCCAGGGGGACAGGCGCGTGGTCTCGACGAAGGCGGGGCGCACATCGGTGACGGCATCGAGGGCCGGGTTGTAGCGCTCGACGTGGCCGACCGAGAGCCGGGGGAAGGCGGCCAGGGCGCGGGCCTGCTCCAGGGTGGCGGCGAGGGGCTTCTCGACCAGGCAGGGCACACCTGCCTCCAGCAGGGGCAGGGCCACCTGGTGGTGGCTCGCCGTTGGGGTCGCGATGACCGCGAAGTCCAGGCCCTCGGGCACCACCGAGGCGTGCCCGGCCTGGGGGTCGATCAGCACCAGGTCCACGTCGCTGCGTCCGGCCAGCTTGCGGGCGTGGTGGCCGCCCATGTGGCCCATGCCCAGCACTGCGCCCCGCAGCCGGCGGCTCATACCTCGGGCGCGGGCTCGGCCCCGACCGAGCGACAGACCCCGCGCCGGCTGGTCTCGATGAAGGTGACCAGCTCGATCACCTCGGGGACCTCGGCGTAGACCTCGCGCACCTGCTCCAGGGCGATGCGCAGGGGCGTGCCCTGGCTGAACAGCTCGCGGTACACGTTGCGCAGGGCCGTGATGGTCTCGAGCTTGTGGCCGCGGCGGCGCAGGCCGACGATGTTCAGGCCGAAGAGCCGGGCCCGGTCGCCCTGGGCGATGGTGAAGGGCGGCACGTCCTGGGCCACCATCCCGCCGCCGCCGATCATCGCGAAGCGGCCGACCCGGGTGTGCTGGTGGATGCCGACCATGCCTCCCAGGATGGCGCCGTCCTGGATCTCGACGTGGCCGGCCAGGCTGGCGCAGTTCGCGAAGACGCAGTCGTCGCCGACCCGGCAGTCGTGGGCCACGTGGGAGTAGGCCATGAACAGGTTGCCGTCGCCGATCTGCGTGAGCCCGCCGCCCTGGGCCGTGCCCCGGTTGGCGGTGCTGAACTCGCGGAAGACGTTGCGGGCCCCGATGACCAGGCGGGTGGACTCGCCGTGGTACTTCTTGTCCTGCGGGTCCTCACCGATGACGGCGTGGTGCAGGATGCGGGTCTCTTCTCCGACGACGGTGGGCCCGACCACCACGCTGTGGGAGCCCACCGAGACGCGGTCGTGCAGCACGACGCCCGCGCCGATGACGGCGAAGGGTCCGATCTGCACGTCGCGGCCGAGTTCGGCCCCGGGATCGATGATGGCGGTGGGGTGGATGGCCGGAGGGGTGCTGGTCATGGCGCCCAGGCTAACCACCTTCCGCCCCGTGGGCCGGATCGAAGCGGCTTAGCGGAAGAAGCTGAAGAAGGCCTTCTTCTTTCGCACGTCGGAGACCTCCAGGCCGCCGATGTCCTGGGCCAGGCGGGCGATGTCGGAGCGCACCTGCGAGTTGGGCGCGGCCTCGCGCAGCACCTGGGCCCGCTCCATGGCCCCGTGGACCTCCTTCCAGGCGTTGCTGACCGTGGCCACGATCTTCAGGCCGCTGGCGTCCTCGATGGCGGGGAGGTCGACGCTGGAGGTGGCCCGGTTGAGCAGCCCCGCGGCCACCGGCGGGGGCAGCTCCAGGGCCTGCAGGGCGATGACCCGGCGGCGGCCGCCCAGCAGGCTGGACAGCTCGTCGGTGAGCACGATGAAGCGCTGGTCGGAGGCCGAGCAGGCCGCCAGGCTGATCTCGCCCAGGTTGCTGCCGCAGTCGAGCACCACGTAGTCGAAGTGCTTGCGCAGGGCGTCGAGCATGAAGACCACCTGCTCGGCGGTCACCTGCTCGGCGTTGCGCAGGTCCCCGTCCAGGCCCAACACGTGGAAGCCCGTGCGGTGGCGGGGAGGCCCGCTGGACCACATCTTGCCGTCGGCCTGGCTGCCTCGGGTCAGGAACCACAGGGCCGAGGGGTCGGGCACCATGTCCAGGCTGGCGGCGACGTCCCCCATGTACAGGTGGAGATCGACCAGGATCACGTGGCTCTGCTTGTTGGCAGCAAGCTCGGCGGCGAGGTTCAGCGCGACGGTGGTCGTGCCCACGCCGCCCTTGGCGCCGATCAAGGCCAGGACCTGGCCCTCGGTGCTGCGGGTCTCGGTGCGGCGGGCCGCCAGCCGGGAGACCGTCGCGACGATCTCCTTGGTGCCGTGCTCCAGCAGGGCCAGGTCGGCCAGGCCTGCCTCGCTGGCCAGGCTGACCAGCTCGGGGCTCTCGGCGTCGGCCAGCCCGATGAACTGCACATGCGGGTACAGCGTCATGATCCGGCGGGCCATGGTCAGGGCCTGGCCGGGTCGCGAGCCCAGGTAGAGCATCACGGCTTCGGGGGCGTGCCTGCTCGACCGCGGCTTCGAGGCGCCGCCAGTCGGGAAGGACGCCGCCGTGGTCGACCATGGTGCCCAGCGCTGCAAAGACGAGCTGGCTGTCGGACTCCGACAGGCCTGCCACCAACAGGCGCATGGGGCCTCCCCGGGGGAAGAAGGATGGGGTCGCGCCCGAACCGAGGCTGCACACGGCTGGCGCCAGCGACCCGCGGAGCGGCGAGCCGCCACCCCCCATCATACGTGGCTCAGTACCGGACGTGCTCGATGATGGCCGCGGGATCCGGGTCCCGGGCCCACGCATCGAGCAGGTCGTCCGCGGGGCATCGGCCGTCTTCCAGGCGCGCGAGGAGAGGATCGAGCAGGGGGAGATCCCGGGTCCCCCAGCGCGCGAGGCCCTTGCGGGCGATCTCCCCCAGGTCCCGCGCCCAGTCCGCCATGGTCCGGCCCCCGAGCTCGGCCGCCGGGCCCTGGCGGATGGCCAGCTCGAAGCGCTCGGCGTGGGTGCCGTGGCGCTCCAGCTCGGCGGCGAGGTCGATGGCGTCGGAGAGGGCCCCGTCGTCGTACATCAGGCCCGTGTAGAGGGCGCAGAAGGCCAGGGCCAGCTCGTGGTCCACGCAGTCCGCGCCCCGGATCTCGATGGTGCTCTTGATCCGCACCTCGGGGAAGACGCTGGTCTGGTGCAGGCGCCACTCCTCGTCGCCGGGGTAGCGGCCGTCCAGGCCGCCTTCCATGTAGGTTCGGAAGGTGCGGCCCTGGGCGGGGCGCCAGCGGCCGTCGACCTTGTAGAACATCATCGGGACGTCGAGCAGGTAGTCGACCCAGCCCTCGTGGGTGTAGCCCTCGCGCAGCGCCTTGGGGAAGCCGGTGCGTGCCGGGTCGGTTCGGGTCCAGACGTGGCCGCGGTAGCTCTTGAAGCCCGTGGGCTGGTTGCGGTACAGCGGCGAGTTGGCGAAGACGGCGGTCGTCAGCGGGGCGATGCCGCTGGACATCCGCACCTTGCGCGCACAGTCCGCCTCATCGGAGAAGTCGAAGTTGGCCTGGACCGAGCAGGTGCCCTTCATCATGAAGTGGGCCAGCTCGCCGTACTGGGGCAGGTAGGCGCGCATGACGTCGTAGCGGCCCTTGGGCACCCACGGGACATCCTCCACGTCGGCCACCGGCGTCAGGCCGCAGGCGATCCAGCGCAGGGGCCGGTCCCGGGTCAGCTCCAGCAGGGCTCGCCGGTTCTCCCGCATCTCCACGGCCAGCGCGCCCAGGGTCGCGTGGGGCGCGCCGGACAGCTCGACCTGGCCGCCGGGCTCCAGGGTGATGCTGGCCGTGCCCTGCCACAGGGCGATCAGGTTGTCGCCCTCGTACTCCGGCGTCCAGTCGCCGCTGGCCAGCAGCTGCTCCAGCACCCAGCGGATGCCGTCGGGCTCGAAGTAGCCGACCGGCTGGCCATCGGGGCGGACCAGGGCCCGCTCGAATTCGCCGCCGATCAGCCAGCCCTCCCGGGGCCGCCCGTAGCCTTGGAAGGACCCCACCAGTACAGTACGGCTCAGGCGCTGGGGTGCCATCAACAACCTCGGCAGGGCCGGTGAGGAAGGGCCGGCGTGCGTGCATCGGGCGCATATCCCCGCCGCGACAAGGTGCCGACAGGGTGCGGACCGGCTGCCGACCGGGTGCCGGCAGGGTGGGGGGGGGAGCCAGGTCTCGCCACGACCGGCTATGCTGGCGGCCCTGGAGGTGTGATGGACGCGCGGACATGGCTGATCGCTGGCCTCGCGCTGGCTCCGCTGGCTGCCTGCACGCCCGTCCTGACCTCGCCGGGCGACGACAGCGGCACCGGCGCCTGGGTCGCCCCCAGCAACACCTGGCCGGTCAGCGCACCGCCGGTCGACCTGGTGGCTCAGGGCTTCGACCAGGGCCAGGTGGTGCCCGACTTCGTGATGATGGACCAGCACGGGGACCCGGTCTCGCTGTGGCAGTTCTACGGCATGGTCGTCGTGGTCGACATCAGCACCATGTGGTGCGGTCCCTGCGCGGCCCTGGCGGACGAGGTCGACGCCACCTGGAACGCCTACGAGCCCCAGGGCTTCATCTACCTGACGGTGCTGCCCGAGAACACGCTGGGACAGGTGCCGAGCCAGGACGACCTGAACGTCTGGGCCGACAACCACGCCATCACGGCGCCGGTGCTGCAGGACGACATCGAGCGCAGCAAGGAGATGGCGCCCGACGCGGCCTACCCGCGCCTGTACGTCATCGACCGCCAGATGAAGGTGGCCGTGAACCGGGTCAACCCCGCCGATGACCCCTCCATCCGGGCCGAGGTCGAGGCCCAGCTCTGAGCGCGCCGCAGGGGGGGCTCAGTCCAGCCGCTCGATGACGTGGAAGCCCAGGGGGCTCTCGACGACGTCGCTGACCTGGCCCGGCTCCAAGGCGAAGGCCGCGTCGTCGAACTGCGGCATCATCTGGCCCCGCTGGAACCAGCCCAGGTCGCCGCCCCGGTCCTTGGTCGGTCCGTCGGACAGGTCGTGGGCCACGGTGGCCACGGCCTCTCCCGCCTCCAGCCGGGCGCGGGCCTGCTCGGCAAGGGCCCGGGCTTCGTCCTCGCTGCGCTCGCTGGCCGTGCGGCGCAGGCCCTTGAACTGGACCAGCACCTCGGCCACGTGGATCTCCTCCAGGGGGTAGCGCTGGATCAGGTGGAAGCCGAAGGGGGTCTCGACGACCTCGGACAGGCCGAAGTCGGGGTCGAGGGCGAAGACCGCGTGCTCGAAGGGGGGCACCATGCTGCCCTTGCCGAAGGCGCCGAGGTCGCCGCCCCGCGCCCCCGAGGAGTCGTCGGAGTCCTGCATGGCCAGGGCAGCGAAGTTGCTGCCGGCCAGGAGCTGGGACCGCAGCTGCTCGGCCAGGGCGCGGGCCTGGGCCTTGGTGCGCGTCACGCTCTCAGCTGCCCCATTGGCCCCGCTGTAGGCGATCAGGATGTGGCGGGCGGCGACGCGATCGGGCCGGGCGACGCCGGTGCGCTCGTGGGGCGCCTGCTGGACGTCGGGGGCGCGGGAGGCGTCGCGGGCGACCCGCTCTGGGGGAGGCGCAGGGTGCGCGCCCGGCCCGAGCTCGGTCGAGGGGGACTGCTGGCAGGCCAGGAAGAGGAGGAGGGTCGGCAGCATGCCGCCTGGGTAACCGGAAGGAGGGGGGGGCTGGAGGAGCGAGGACAGGGTAGCTCTGCCCGGTGAGCATGCTCCTCGCCCTGGCCCTGCTGGGGGCCGACCCGGCCCTCGCCGACGCGCCGCCGGCCGCCGCGCCGGTGGAAGTGGTTGCGCCGGTGGAGGTCGCCGTCCCGGCGCCCGCCGAGCTGCCGGCCGCGGGGCAGGCATGGTCGACGGCGGCGGCCTCGCGCTGGGCCGACAGCGTGGTGAAGCTGATCATCGGCGACGCCAGCTGCTCGGGCGTGGTCATCGACGAGCAGGGCACGGTGGCCACGGCGTACCACTGCGCGGCGGCCAGCCACCGGCTCCAGGTGTCCAGCCGCGGAGGCGTGCAGGCCGTGGGCCAGGTCCTGGCCACCTCGCACCGCGACGACCTCGCCCTCGTCTCGGTTCCTGGCCTGGCGGGCCAGGTCCCGCCTCGCCCCCTGCGCAGCACACCCTTGCAGGCCGGCGAGGCCGTCCTGGCCATCGGTCACCCCTTCGGCGGGGCGCCGCCCGGCGAGACGGCCTACTCGGGCACCCTGTCCTGGTCGCTGTCCCAGGGCATCGTGAGCGCGGTCGGCACCCACCTGGTCCAGACCGACGCCGCCTTGAACCCGGGCAGCTCGGGCGGCCCGGTCTTCGACGCCCAGGGCCGCGTCATCGGCATCGTCTCGCGCAAGCTCGGCGGCGAGGGCGTAGCCTTCCTCTCGCCGGTGGAGCGCCTGCGGGCCCTGGTCGAGGATCCCCACGGCGCCCACCACCTGGGGGGCGACCTGTCCCTGGGCCTGCAGCTGCCCTCGCCAATCATCGCCGGGGGGGCCCGCAGCGTGGGGCTGCGCGGCGAGCTGGACCTGCGCGAGCGCGTCGTCCTGGGCCTGGGCGTGGCCCTGCCCATCGACGCCCGCACCGAGGCCCTGGCCTGGGGGCGCGGCACCTGGCAGTCCCTCGACGCCACCCTGGCCCTGCGCCAGCGCCTGGGCAGCGGGAGCTGGAGCACGAGCTTCGACATGGGGGGGGCGCTGGTCCAGCTCGTCGACACCACCCCCTCCTCCACTGGCAGCGCCGCTGTCGACGGCAGCACGGACACGCTGCGGGTCTGGACCGTGCAGCGCCCGCGCACGGTGGCGGCGGGCCTCAGCGGCCGCGTCGGGCTGCGGGGCCTGGGCCTGCGCATGACCTGGTTGCCGGGCGCCAGCCCGGTGTGGATCGGGGCCCTCGAGCTGCGGTGGCCGGGGATGCTCGGCACCTTCTGAGCCGCCGGTCGACCCCGGAGTCCGGTTCGCTCGAACCGCGTCGCGCCCTGGCTCAGCCCCCGCCGAGCCGCTTCAGGCGCGCCAGGCGCTCGGGCTCGTGCGCGACCAGCCAGGGATCCTCGGCCAGCAGGCGGGCGGCGGCGGCGAAGTGGGGGATCGCCTGCTCGGTCTGGCCCTGCTGGGACAGGCACTCGGCCAGCTCCTCCTCGGTCGTGCCGTCCTCCTCGCCCGCCGCAAGGAAGCCCGCTCGCAGCTCGGTCAGCATGGGCACGGCCTCCTCGCAGCGACCCAGCCGACGCAGCGCGGCGGCGACCGCCGTGCCGGCGATGCGCGTGGCTCGGGCGTTACCGCGGGCGGCCCGCCAGGCCAGGCCGCGCTGGAACAGGACCAGCGCGCCGGCGTAGTCGGCCCGGTCCATCAAGGTCCAGCCGGTGTTGTTGTACAGGGCGCCCAGCCACTGCCGGGCCTTGGGATCCGTCGCGGCCTCGGCCTCCTCGATGGCCTGGAGGTTCCACTGCAAGGCGGGGTCTGGCGGCAGGACGATGCCCAGCATGTGGGCGGCGTCGATGGCCAGGAGTTGCAGGTCGGCCTCGCGGGCGCGGGAGTAGGCCTCCTCGAAGAAGACCGCCGAGGCCTCGGCCTGGTCGCTGCTGTTGAGCACGCGCCCGTCCTCCAGCAGCATGCGCACCAGGACCTCGGGGCTCGCCTCGTCGGCGCGGGCCTCGACCTCGTCCAGCAGGGCCAGCGCCTCGTCGAAGCGGCGCTGCAGGCCCAGGGTGCGCGCGATGCGGGTCAGCATGCCGAGCTCGGCGTCGACGCCCAGGGCCTGGGCCTGGGGGAGGAGGGCCCGGTAGGCGGCCTCGCTCCCAGCGGGATCCTGGAAGTCGAGCAGGCCGTCGAGGTCGGGGAGCGCGGCGGGCGGGACTTCGGTCATGGCGGCGGCTCCGGGGGACGAGGCCGGGGGACCTGCGGCGGGCGGGGCCGCCTTCTTCGGTCCACAAGCCAGAGAGCCCATTATCAGGATGGCGAGCGTCAGGTGGTCTCCGGGCCCGAGCATGGCACGGCGGGTCGCACCCTCTGGGACGGAAAGGAGGGCGCGAGACCAGGTGCGCTCCAAGTACAAGCTTTGTACAATGCGATAGCCCGCGCCTCCTTGCAGGACCCTGCCCGTGGCCGACGACGACACCCCGCGCTTCCGGATCCAGGCCGTCTCCGAGCTGACGGGCATCCCTGCGCCGTCCCTGCGGGCCTGGGAGCGCCGCTATGGCGTGCCGACGCCCGGCCGCACGGGCAAGGGCTACCGCCTGTACAGCCAGCGCGACGTCGACATGCTGGGCCGCATGCGCGATCTGTGCGAGGCGGGGGTCTCGGCCTCGGACGCCGCGCGCATGGTCGGGCAGGCGCCGGTCGGGCAGGCGCCGGTCGGGCAGGCGCCGGTCGGGCAGGCGCCGGTCGGCGGGTCCCCGGCAGGCGAGCAGCTCCCGCGCTCCCCACCGTCGGGCCCCCACGCGGCCGTGGCCGCCCGCATCGTAGCGGCCGTTGAGCGCTACGACGTCGACGCGCTGGAGCGGGAGCTGCACCTGGCGCAGTCCATGGGCTCGGCTCCTTTGATCTTCGAGGAGATCTTCGCGCCGGCCATGCGGGAGATCGGCGATGGCTGGCACCAGGGCCGGCTGTCCATCAGCCAGGAGCACCTGGCCAGCGAGGTCCTGGCCCGGGCCTCGCGCAGCCTGCTCGACCTGGTGCAGCCGGGCTCGGCGCCAAAGACCGCGCTGCTGGCCTGCTGGGACGAGGAGCAGCACGTCCTGCCCCTGTACGGCATCGCCTTCCGCCTGGCCCAGTGGGGCTACCGCTGCATCGTCCTGGGGGCCCGCACGCCGCCCGAGGCCTTGGCCGAGGCCGTGGAGGGCCTGCGTCCGGCGCTCGTCGGCCTGTCCCTGACCGTGACGCCGCCACCGGCCGTCGTGTCGCCCCAGCTTGCCGCCTACGCGCAGGCCGTGGGGCGCTGCCGGTGGGTGGTCGGGGGCCAGGGCGCCGCGGGGATCCGCGCCCGGCTGCAGGCGGCGGGGGCCATGGTCCACGACGGCGACGACGAGGCCCTGCGCCGCGCGCTGGCGGCCCCGCGTGCGGGGACCTGAGCGCGCCGCAGCCTGCGCGTCGGGGCTCAGACCTCTCGCGTCGCCTCGCGCCGCATCAGCATGTCGATGGCCAGGCGCGGCTTGAGCTTGCCCGCCGCGATGGCGGCGACCGCCTCGACCAGGGGCAGCTCGATGTTGTGGCGGCGGCCCAGGGCCAGGACGGCCTCGGCCTTGCTGCGGGTGTCGGCGTCGGCCACGCCGCCGCGGGCCATGCGCAGGCCGGCGGCGGTGCCGGGGTGATCGGGCAGGCTGGCGGCCGCGATGAGGTCGCCCACGCCGGCCAGGCCGCGGAAGGTCTCGGGGTCCGCGCCCAGGGCTCGACCCAGGCGCACGGTCTCGGCGATGCCGCGGGTCACGATGACGGCTCGCACACCGACGCCCAGCTTCAGGCCCTCGGCCACGCCGACGGCCATGCTGAGCACGCTCACGGCGGCGCCGGCCAGCTCGATGCCGCGCATGTCGCTGCTGGTGTAGATGCGGCAGATCGGCGAGTGCAGGGCCTCCTGGCAGAGGTCGGCCACCTCCTGGAAGGGGCTGGCCACGACCATGGCGGCCGGGCGCCGGGCCATGACCTCGGCGGCGATGGCCGGGCCGGTCATGGCGCCGACCCGCAGGCAGGCGCTCTCGGCGGTGACGATGTCGGACAGCCAGCCGCCGGTGCCGGGCTCCAGGCCGCGACAGGCGATGATCACCTTGGCGCCGGGTCCCGGCCGGGCCGTGCGGATCACCTCGCGCACGGCGGCGGGGGGCACGGCCACCAGGATGAGCTCGCTCTCCGAGGTCAGGGCGGCCAGGTTGGGGCTGCCGGGGAAGCCCCCGGGGGGCCTGCCGCGGTAGCCGATGCGGGCGCGATGCCCGGCCTCGGCGGCCAGGGAGGCGAGGGCACGGCCCCAGTTGCCGCTGCCAAGGATGCCGATGTTCACGATGCCCTCCGGTTCCGTCCGCGCATCACATCTCTCCCGACAGGCCGTAGCCGTGCAGTCGGTGGCCGTAGTACAGCACCAGGCGGGGGTCCAGGCCGACCTGGCCGCCGCGATCTTCCAGCGCCCGTCGGGTGTGGAAGCCCGCAAAACGCGCCAGCGCCTCGTCCAGGGTGGCGCGGGCGCGGCCCTCCCGATCGCCGACCGGACCCGGCAGCCGCGTGCGCAGCTTGCCTGCCGCCTCCATGGCCTCCAGCTCCCCCAGCAGCGCGGCGGTGGCCTTCAGCAGGGCCTCGCGGGCGACCGGGCGGTCCTCGGGCGGCAGCAGCACCAGCTCTTCGGTGGGCAGGGCGGGCCAGGCCTCCCGCAGCAGCCGACCGGCGGCGAAGGCGGCCAGGTGGGTCGACAGCACGGTGCTGTCGCGGTGCCAGGCCGCGACCAGGCGCTTGGACAGGATCTCGGTGTAGACGCGGTCGCGCTGGCCATCCCAGCGCACCCGGCCGTCGCCCTGGCTGACGTAGGCCCGCCGGTCGATGTCCTGGCCCTGGTGGTCCAGGCTGTGGCCCTCCTCGTCCACCGGGTTGCCCAGCAGGTCCATCGGCGCGCCGAAGCGCAGCACGATGGCGTCGTCCAGGTCCAGGAGCTGCCGCACGAAGCTGGCCACGGTCCGCGGTTGGCTGAACTCGTCGTCCGAGATGATGTAGCGGCGCTTGCCCTCCTCCTCCAGGCTGTCCTCGATCAGGGTCTCGGCTTCGAGCACCAGGGCGAAGGACAGGGTCACAGGCACCACCAGGATCTCGGGCTGCGCCCGCCCCAGGTCCAGGCCCTCCTGCCAGGCGATGATGCCGGTGCCCAACAGACCCTTCTTGACGCTCTCCTCGACGCGGCCGCTGCGGGAGCGGGTGCCGCCGGGAAAGAACAGGCTGTGGCAGCCGCGCCCCAGGCTGTCGATGGAGTAGTCCTTGAGCACGTCCTTGTACAGCGCGGTCTTCTTGCGGCGGTCGACGGTGTAGGCCCCCAGGCGGCTCATGAAGAAGCGCATGAGGGGGTTGCTGAACAGGTTGAGGCCGGCGCCGTAGATGGCGGGCGGCAGGCCGAGCTGGTTCAGCGCGTGGCCGATGAGGGGGCTGTCGAGGTTGCTGACGTGGGTGGGGGCGAAGATGAGGGTGTGGTGCCGGGCCAGCCGGCGCAGGGCCTCTCCCTGGTCTTCGGCCGCGGTCTCGACGATGACGCGGTGGGCCGGGTCGAAGTCGCCTGCCACCAGCTCGCGGGGGCTGGCCGCGGTGAGCAGGCGGCCCAGCGCACCGGGGATCATGCGGGTGGCGATGCGGTAGGTCCGCTCGCTGAACCGGTTGTGGATCTCGTGGCTGTAGTCGTCGACCAGGTTCAGGGCGGCCCGCTCGACCTCGGCCCGACCGCGGCGGCAGGCCCGGGCGGCGGCCTCGATGGACGCCACCTCTTCGGGGCTGGGCGGGTCGGCCACGCGCTGGGTGTGGAAGCGCTTGCGCTCCAGGTAGACGGTGTCGGCCAGGTAGGCCTGGACCGCGCTCTCGGGCATGGCCGACAGGCGGGCCCGCATGCGGGCCTGCACGGCCTGGCTGACCCGGGTGGCGGGCGGGAGATCGAAGATGCCAGGCACGGCTCCTCCAGCGATTGTGGAGCATAGCGCCCCGCCGCTCGCCGGGTTGTGGGGCGGGCGTGTCCCGCTGGGGTGGGGCGGCCGTGTCCCGCCCGCCTCGACGATGCCCGTGGGGCGGGGGCTGGCAAATGGCACGGGGGTTGCTCTATGCTGGTCACAGCAGGAGATCCGTATATGTCGCGTCGCCTCGCCCTCGTGCTGCTCCTGGGCACCGCCGCCTGCGGTTCGCCCGGTCTGGAGCAGACCGTTGACCAGGCCGTCCTGGACCCGCGCCCCGGCCTGCTCCGCATGGCCCCGCTGGGCGACTACGACTTCGGGCAGGTCAGCCCCCAGGCGCCCCGGGTCGAGGGCCAGATCAAGCTGTGGGTCGAGGGGGACGTGGCGGTCCGCGTCACCGGCATCACCCTGGATCGCAGCACCTCGCGGGCCTTCACGCTCCCCGCCGACCTGCCGGTGCCCGTCGAGCTGCAGCCGGGGGACGAGGCCCTGGTCGGCCTGTGGTTCGAGCCCTACGCCGTGGGGGACTACTTCGGGGACGTCCAGGTCGAGGTGGTCGAGGACGGCAACCCCAACGAGCTGAGCCTCTCCTTGCAGGGGGTCGGCTGCGTGGACAGCGACGGCAACGGGCGCTGCGACTGAGCGCGCCTGAGGCCGAGGCCGAGCCCGACGGCGCGCCCGGGGGCGAGACGGGGACGGACGCGGCCGTGGCGCGGGCCCTGGTCGCGGCCGGCGTGGAGGTCCACGAGTCGACTGTCGCCGGGCTGGTGGTCGGGCTGGCGGTCGGCTCGGAAGATCGGCGGGCCGAGCTGGGGCTGGGCGGGCTGCGCCGCGTGTTGGCCCTGGCGCCTGTGGCCGAGCACCCGGCGCGCATCGCCGCCTGGGCCGCCGCCGTCGTGGCCGGCCTGCGCGGCCAGCGCCCCGAGGGCGAGGTCCGCGAGCGCCTGGTGCCCCGCCTGCTGGCCGAGGCCGATCCCCGGCTGTGGACCCGGGCCCTGGCGCCGGGCCTGCACCTGGCCGTGGCCGAGGACCTGCCGGCCCGCCAGCGCCTGCTGAGCCCCTTCGACCTGCCGCGCCTGGGCCTGGGCATGGCCGAGGCCCAGGCCTGCGCCATGGCCAACCTGCGCGCGCGGACCCCTCCGCCCCTGGTCGAGGACGGCGTGTTCACCTGGGCCGTGGGCGACGGCCTGGACGCCGCGCGGCTGCTGCTGGCCGGCTCCTGGCAGCAGGGGGCGCTCGGCGCGCTGGGCGTGGTACCGGCCCGCGACCTGTGCTGGTGGCTGCCCGTCACCGGGCCCGCCGACCTGGAGCGCGGCGTGGCCCTGGCCCTGCGGGCCCGCGAGCTGGGTAGCCTGCCCTACCCCTTGTCCTCGACCTTGTGGTGGGTGCCGTCCGGCGAGGGCGAGCTGGCCCCGGTGCCGCTGCACCGCGAAGGCGGCCCGGGTGGCGACGAAGGCGGCGCCGTGCGGGTCTCGGTGCCCGAGGAGCTGGCGCGGCGCCTGGCCCGCTGACTGCCCTGCTGACTGCCCTGCTGACTGCCCTGCTGACTGCCCTGCTGACTGCCCTGCTGACTGCCCTGCTGTGCTCAGCCCGGCTTGCTGGCCAGGACCAGGTGCTCGATGCGGATGGCCTCGCGGGCGTGATCGGGGCGGTCGGCGCTGGCCCGGGCCCGCAGCACCAGCCCGGCCTCCTCCAGCGCGATGCTCGTCGGCTGCAGCGCGTCGACCAGCTTGTCGCCGACCAGGCCGTCCCCCACCATCACGGCGAACCAGCCGCCCGGCGCCAGGCCCTCGGCCTGGGTGCGGATCCAGCGGGCGTTGGCCTCGTGCCACTCGCGCAGGGCGCGACCGCGGCCCTCGGCCCGGAACTGCCGCCGGCTGCCCAGCTCGGCGGACATGCCGGTGCCCGGGTCCAGGTCCAGCCAGGCCATGCGGAGCTGCTGCATGGGCAGGTAGTCGTAGACCCCCGGGTAGGGGGGCGAGGTCAGGATCAGCCGGGTGCCCGGCGGCGGCCCGACCTTGCAGGCGTCGGCCGCGCGCAGGCGCGGGGCCGGCCCATCGGGCAGCTCCTCCAGCTTGCGGCCCAGCTCGCGGGCCTTCTTGTGGAAGAGGATCGCCGTGGTGCCCGGCGGCCGGTGGGTCGGCGTGCGGACATTGCGGGTGTCGCTCTCGCGGAAGCTGGCCTTGACGACGATGCTGCTGAACACCGCCTCGAGCAGGCGCCGCACCGGCTCCTCGGCCACCAGCCGGATGCCGTCGCGCAGCCGGCCCAGCTCCTGGGCCACGTGGGGCTCGTACCAGCGCTCGCAGACCTCGGGCACCGCCACATCGGTCCGTGCCCGGGCCTGCTCGGCCAGCTTGCGGGCCGCGGCGCGCATCGGCGTGGCCAGGGCGGCCGGGGCGGTGCGCGCGTTGGCCACCAGCAGGGCGATGGGCGACAGGTCGGTGCCGCTGCTGGCGCGGCCGGCCAGCCGGGCCTCTACCAGCACGGTGCCGCCGCCGCAGAAGGGGTCGTGGACCGACCCGGGGAAGGCGGCCAGCAGGTCCCGCGCGGCGTCGGGGTGCAAGCCCGCCGGGTAGGTGTGCCAGCCGTGGGTGGCCCGCTCGATGGCGCCGGTGTGGGCCAGGGCGGCGGCGATCACGGGCGCCAGGTCGGCGTCGCCGTGTTGGCGGACCGCGCGGGCAGAGGGGGCGCCAGGGATGCGAAGTGGGCTCATGCACGGCCCATAAGGTGGCGCCCTCAGCCGCGGTAGGCCTCGTCCTGCTCGATGCGGGTCAGGACCCAGTCGAAGTCGCCCGTCGTGATCTTCGCGTCACAGTGCCCGCAGACGCCGGCCTGGTTGACCTGGTCGAGGGGGGCGCCGCAGCTGGGGCAGTGCTGACCGTCCCAGGCCCCCGACGCCGGCTTGCCGCCGATGCGCCGGATGAAGGTCCAGTATTCACTGAAGATCCGCCGCTGGTCCTTGCTGCCGCCCACGACCTCTCCGTCGCTCTTGCGCTCGGTCCAGTCCAACATGCTGGCGAAGATCCGCACGGTGACCGTCTCGTACCAGGCGTCCAGCCCCACCTTCACGGGCTCGACGCGGCGCACCTCGACGCGGTCCAGCGTGTTGACCAGGCCCTCGCGCTGGTAGCGCTCGATCCAGAAGCGGTGCGTCTGGAAGAGGGCGTCGGTCTCGAAGGGGCGGGCCAGCTCCCAGCGCTGGTCGGACCAGGAGGCCTGGAGCTGGTGGAAGATCCGCTCGACGGTCTGGTTGAAGGACTCCCAGGCGAAGTCGGGGTGGCGGGTCCGCAAGGCGCGGGTCTGCACCGGCAGGTCCAGGTCGGTGCGGGTCGGCAGGCGGGTGCCGGCCTCGACCCCGCCGCCGGGCTGCAGATCGATGGCGCGCAGGGCCTGCGAGCGCACCACGGTGATCTCCTCGACCTCCCACTGGCTGCTGCCGCCGGTGCGCACGGTGCTGCAGTTGGGGCAGCGGCCGTCCGTCGTCAGCTCCAGGGTCGAGCCGCAGCTCGGGCAGTCCAGGGAGCGCATGCGCTCGGGGCCGGGGGAGCGGGTCGCCTTGTTGCGGCCGAAGCTCCAGCGCTCGGTGCGCAGGAGTTGCTGGGAGGCGCCGCCGCGGACCTCGGTCAGGTTCGTCTCCAGCTCGACCACCAGGTGCCAGCGGCCCTGGGCCAGGCGCAGGCCGGCCAGGTGGGTGGCGCCGAAGATGACCTCGCGGACCTCGGCCAGGTTGCCGCGGCCCTGGCTCAGGACCGCCGAGACCCGCTCGCTGACCAGGGGCCGCAGCGGGTCCATGTCGCCGTCGCCGCGGGCCCGCTGGACCCGCGCGTAGACGAGCTGGACGTAGTCGATGAACAGCGGCTCGGAGAAGTCGGGGTCGTCCTGGAGCAGCGCGCTCAGGCTGGTGCGCTGGGCCTGGCGCGGACCCTGGGGGCGCAGGGCCGCCGGGCGCACGCTGCCGCCGCGCACATTGCCGCCCCGCCCGTGCTGGAGCTTGGAGTAGATGACCGTGCCGCCGATGAACAGGGTCAGGGGGATGCCGATGGCCGGGTGGCTGATGCACAACCAGATCAGGAGCTGGATCAGGCCGCCGCCCCCGCTGCCGCCGCCGCTGTAGCCCCCGCCCCCGCTGTAGCCTCCGCCGCTGCTGCCGCCGCCGCTGTAGCTCCCGCCGCCCCCCACGCGGGCCCAGGCGGTGCCCGCCACGAGCAGGCCCACCGCGACGAGCGGCAGGACGCGGAGCAGCCAGCGGCGTGCCCTAAGGGCGGATTCGGGGCGCATCGGAGATCTCGTTGGGGTTGTCGCCGGTGGGGGGTACGCGGGCGGCCAGCACCTGGCCGGCGGCCCGCAGGCCCGCGAGGAAGGAGTCCAGGTGCTGGGGGCGCTGGGGGTCCTTGTCCGCGCCCCAGTGGATGGCGTTCCAGTCGGCGTGGGGCACCTTGGCGTCCAGGCCCAGGTCCGGGACCAACACGACCCGGTCCTCCAGGGCCGACAGGTAGACCAGCAGGCCGGTCCGCCCGCGGGTGCCGTGCACGACCTCCTGGTGGAAGGCGGCGGCGGCGGCATCCTCGACCTGGGCCCGGCGGCGCGCCGCCGAGCTGAGCAGGCGCATCAGGCCCGGGCTGCGGTGCGCAACCCACGCGGCCAGGGCGCCGACGACCGGCAGCTCTACGGGGATCAGAAACGGGCGGAATTCGAAGGGCGCGAAGAGCACCACGAGCAGGACCAGCCAGGCGATGACCACGCCGAAGAGGGCGGCCACATCGCGGTAGCTGCCCGAGCGCGGGGCGGCGACGACCACGATCTCGGCGTCGGTCGTGGCCTCGATCTTGGCGACGGCGGCCTCGACGGAGGAGGCGAAGCGGGTGTCGGTGTGCAGCATGACTTTGGCTAACGGGTGGGGGGCTCAGGCGACCGGGCAGGGTGCCCAGGCGATGTCGAAGACCTGCCAGGGGTGGTCGGTCCCGTGGCGGCGGACCAGGGTCCACAGCTCCTCGTGCGCGTACGCGGCGGCGGGATCCCCCTCGGGCGCCGCCTCGACCAGGCGCAGGCCCAGGACGAAGCGCTCGCACCACGGGTCCAGGGTGAGCTGGACCGGGCGCAGCGCGGCGAGCTGGCAGCGGGCGGGGCGGAAGGCGCGGGGCGGGACCACGGCCTGCGGGGGCAGGGCCTGGGGGGGCAGGGCCTGGGCCAGGCCGCGCCAGAAGGCGTGCAGGCGCCGCGCGGGGCCCTTGAAGGCAGCGTCCAGCGTGTCGTTGGAGCCCTGGGCCGACCGGGCCGCCAGGGACTGCGGCGCCAGCTCGGCCAGCCGCTCCTGGAGGAAGGGCAGGGCCTGCTCGGGGCTGCGGGCGGCCAGGGCGAGGAGCTGGGCTTCGAGCTCGGGCGAGGCCACCCGCGAGGGCCGCCCCTCCTCCAAGGCCCAGGGTCCGTCCACGGCCTCGATGGCCCCTGGAAGCACCGGCTGCACCTCGCTCTCCTGGAGCTGGGCCAGGACCCAGCCCCCCAGGTCGGCTGGCAGCAGCAGGCTCGTCGGCTCCACCAGGGCCTGGTCCAGCGCGGTCGCGACCTCCTCGGGCCGGGCCACCGCTGCCCCGGTCGCCCGCTGCATGCGGAAGCGGTCGCGACGCAGGCGGACCCGGTCTCGCGGGGCCTGGTCGCCCTCCGCCCAGCGCTCATGCACCAGGGCGAAGGCCTCCACCTCCACCACCGACCAGGCCTCGTCCACCGACGCGTCCAGGGCCCGCACCGGGCCGACCTGCACCTGCAGGACCTCGCGCACGCCGGCCAGGGTCCGCAGAGTCTCGCGGGCCCCCGGGCGCAGCAGGGCCTCGTAGGGTCCCAGGTCCGGGCCGGCCCGCAGGGCGAGCAGGCGCCCGTACAGCCGGCCCACCATGTTCAGGAAGAAGGGCTCGCTGAAGTCGTCGCTCCAGTGGTCGAGCGCATCCTGGGCCGCGACGGGCGGGGGCGGCGGCAGCGTGGGGCTGGGTTCGCGCTGGGGCCCGGGCTCGCCTGGGGGAGGCGGGCCCGCGCGGCCGCGCAGGACCCGGGTCGCCACCTCCGGCCCGTGGAAGAACTGCCAGGCCGCCACCATCAGGCTCAGCAGGATGAGGGCCACCTCCGAGGCGCTCAGCTCGCTGGCCGGCGCTCTGGGGCTGCCGACGCGCGCCTGAGCAGCGGGCGAAACCAGGGCCAGGGCCAGGAGCGCGGAGGGAGACATGGACCGAGGGGAGGGGAGGGACGCGGACTACGCGCCAGGCGGCGCGGCATTGCGGTCGGCAGCGCTGCGGTGGGCTGCGCTGCGGTGGGCTGCGCTGCGGTGGGCTGCGCTGCGGTGGGCTGCGCTGCGGTGGGCTGCGCTGCGACTCAGAGCGAGGCCAGGCGGAAGGGGCTGGTCGGCACGAAGCCGGCCGAGAGGTAGCTGCGCACGGCCGGGGTGTTGGCCTCGTTGACGTGCAGGGTGACCCGCGGCGAGTGCGGCAGGAGCAGCTCGCAGGCGGCGCGCATGCCGGCCGTCGCCAGGCCCTCGCCGCGCCGGTGGGGGGGCACCCAGGTGCCGCCGACCTGCGTGCCCATGCCCGACTGGGAGCCGACGTCCAGCTTGAAGACGATCTCGCCCCCTTCCACGCTGACCAGGGTCCGTCCGGTCTGGATCCGGTCCCGGGTCCGGCGCAGGTGGTCGGCCGCGTCCTCCTCCCGCGGATCCTTGCCCAGGTCCTCGGCCATCATGCGGGCTGCCAGCTCGGCTACCCGCTCCAGCTCATCCAGGCGGGCCCGGCGCAGGGGCAGCCGCTTGCCGGGCAGCACGGCCCGGCACAGGTATAGCCGCTGGTCGTACCAGATCCGGGGCCGCGGCCAGCCCAGGCCCTCCCACAGCGCGTCGCTCTCGGCCCGGGGGCCGATGACCATGCGGGGCCCGCCGCTGCTGACGAGGGCGGCGCCTACCGCCTGGCTGGCTTCGGGCTGGCCGTAGGGGACCGCCAGGCCGGCCGGGACCATGGGGCCCGGGTCGGGGAAGGGACGCCCGATCCAGGTCGCGCCGAGCAGGCGGGCGCGGGTGCCCACCCCCCACCACCGGGCGCCGGCGTTGCCCTCGATGCCCCAGCCGCTCAGGGCCGCGAGCAGGAAGAGGTTCACGTCCTCGTCCTCGCGCAGCAAGGCCCGCAGGGCCGACTGGTCCTCCTGGCGCAGGCGCCGCGCCGCCGGAAGCTCCATCAGGAGGCGCGCTCCACAGTGGTGCCGTCGGGGCTCTCGCTGAGCAGGCCCCGGTCTAGCAGGGGCTCCACCAGGTCCAGCAGATCGTGCTCGCCCAGGGACATGCGGGTGGCGAGGTCGGTCACGGCGATCGGACCGCGACTGGCGGCCAGCAGGAGCTGGCGCTCCCGGTCGGAGATGTCGCTCGGCAGCTCGTGGCGGTGCAGGAGGATCAGCAGGGCGCCGGGGCGACCGGCGCTGAGGCGGCGCAGCTCGGGGGCCCGGGTCGGGTCGTGGCCCAGGTGCAGCAGCAAGAGCTCCACCTCTTCTTCGGAGAGGGGAGGCGGCGAGATGTGACGGGCGCCCAGGGCCAGCAGGGGCCCGATGGGGCGGTCGGCACGGACCAGCACCAGGCCGGGGGGCCGCAGCGCGTGCAGGCGCGCCGCGAGCTGCGCGACCTCGGGGGTGCTGGCGTCCATGGTCACGACGGTCGGCCGGCGCCGTGCCTCGCGCATGATCGAGTCCAGGGCGGCGGAGACGCCGTCCCCGGGCTGGTGGCGGAGGAGCTGCATGCCCTCGCGCCGGGCGACCTCGGTGGCCTCGCGGATGAGCGTGCCGCGCCCCGAGCCGGCGGCCCCGTGGATCACGGCGAGGGCCGGCTGCTCGTCCAGGGCCAGGACCACCAGGCGACGCAGGGCCTCGCGCTCGCGGTGCATGCCCAGGATGGCCGGGCCCGGCGTGCCCTCGGCGCAGGTGCGCAGCGCGGTCGCGACCAGCCCGGCGTCGGCGGGACGGGCCGAGGGGGTGCGGGCCAGCAGGCGCAGGACCAGGTCGCTGAGCTGCTGGGGCAGGTCGGGGGCAAAGGCCGAGGGCGGCGCCGGCAGGCTCTGCTGGGGCAGGACCGCCAGGGCCGAGGGGTCGGCCGCCTGGAAGGGCAGCACGCCGCTGATGAGCTGGTAGGCCAGGGCGCCCAGGGCGTAGATGTCGGTGCGGGTGCTCGGCGGGCCGCCCCGCAGCAGCTCGGGGGCCGCGTAGCCCAGGGTGCCGTGGAAGCCGTCGGTGGGGGAGTCGTCGATGCGGGCCAGGCCGAGATCGATGATCCGGGGCTGATCCTGGGCGTCGACCAGGATGTTGGAGGGCTTCAGATCGCCGTGGATCACGTCGTGGGCGTGCAGGTAGCCGATGCCGTCGGCCACCCGGGACAGCAGCGTGGCCACCTCTCGGTGGGAGCGGCCGCGCGCCCACTCGTCCACCGGTCCGCCCTGCACCAGCTCCAGGGCCATCCAGTGACCGTCGGGGTCGCGCGCCTCCAGGGCGACCACCGCGGAGTGCCCCAGGCGGTCCAGGATCGCCGCCTCGTGCCGCAACATCTCGCGGCCGCGCTCCCCCAGGGCCACCTTCAGGGCCACGGGTCCGCGCACGCCTTCGGCCTGCCAGACCTCGGCGTGGGGGCCGGCACCGATGCGCTGGACGCGGGTGTAGGTCCCGACAAGCTCCGAGGCGTCGCTCATGGGGCGACCTTAGCGCGGGAGGGGGCCGGTGTTGCGGTCGGCCACCCGCGCCCGGGCTATCGGGAGGTAGGTCCCGTTGCTGCGGAGGTCGACATGGTCGTGGGCGGACTCGTGGCAGTGCTCCTCGCCCTCGCCCTCGCCCTCGCCTTGCCGGCGCGCGCGGAGGACGCGAAGGAGTCGACCGGCGCGTGGTCGACCACCCCGCCCTGGCGCGTCCAGCCCTTCGCCCAGCCGGTCCTCGGCGGCTTCCTGTTCCGGTCGGGCGGCCAGACCAGCAGCGGCCTGAGCATCGGGGCCGAGGCCGGCCTGCGCTACTGGCAGACCCACCAGGCCAAGCCCCGCCTGCGGGGCATGACGCGGGCCATCGGCACCTACGTGCTGCGCACCGGCGACGCCCGGGGCGAAGAAGTCCGGCTGGGCACCTTCCTGGGTCCGACCTGGGACCACTTCGGCCTGCAGACCGGACCCGATGGCTTCTGGGACCGCTACCAGCTGGGCGGCGCCAGCCTGGACCCCACCCTCGGCCTGGCCTGGCCGGTCACGGCCCTGGCCTGGACCGACGCCTTCAGCGTCTACGCCGGCCTGGAGCCCGCCTTCCTCACCAACCCCGACCGCCGCGTCGACTGGTCCCAGCAGGCCGTGCCCGGCTTCGGCGACGAGCTGACCTACCGGGCCGGCCTGGGCTTCGACGTCGGCGGCCTGGGCCTCAGCGTCGGCTACACCTACCGGATCACCGCCCAGGGTGGCCAGCACGGGCTGTCAGCGGGGATGTCACTGTAGGCCAGGCGCCGGAGTGCCCCATCTCCCTGCACACCCGCCGTGGCGACCGGTTCATCGAGCACGTCGACTGGCGGCCGACCACCAACGACCGCAGCCTCGTGCTGAGCGAGGCGTTGATCGCCGCGCAGTAGGGTGGCGCAATGCATGCCCTCGCTCCGGACCTGCCGCTGCTGGCCGTCATCGTGCTGCTCTTCGGGGGCGCCGTGGTACTGTCGGCGGCCGAGGCGGCGTTGCTCCGCGTGTCCCGCGTGCGCGTGGCGGTGCGGGCCGGGCAGGGCGACAGCGGGGCGCGCAGGCTCCTGCCCCTCATCGACGACCTGCCCCGGGTGCTCAACGCTGTCTTGCTGTGCACGCTGCTGTGCCAGGTGGGCGCCGCCACCGCCACGGGCAAGCTGGCCCAGCGGCACTTCAACAGTGGTGGGGTCACCCTGGCCAGCGTGGCCCTGACCGTGCTGATGTTCGTCTATGCCGAGGCCATCCCCAAGACCTTCGCCGTCCGGAATCCCCTCCAGGTCTCCATGCTGCTGGGGCCCATGGCCGGCGCCCTGGCCTGGGGCCTGCGCCCCATCGTGTCGGTGCTGATCGCCTTCGCCGACCTCCAGGCGCCGGGCAAGGGCATCACCGCCCACCGTGCCTTCTCCGAGCAGGAGCTGCGGGCCCTGGCGGCCGAGGCGGCGGCCTCGGGGCGCATCGAAGTCGGCGACCTGGACCTCATCGAGCGGGCCTTCCGCCTGGGCGACATCGGCGTCTCCGAGATCCTCGTGCCTCGCCCCGACATCATCGCGCTGTCCGCCGACGCCGCCGCGCGCGAGGGCCTGGACTTGGCGCTGACGACGGGCCATCGCCGCATTCCCGTCTACGAAGGCAGCCTGGACAACGTCATCGGCCTGGTCCGTCTGCGCGACCTGGCCAGGGCCGTCGCAGAGGGGCACGCGGATCGGGCCCGCGACCTGTGCCGGCCGGTGCTGGTCGTGCCCGAGCAGAAGCCCGTCATCGCGCTGCTCCGCGAGATGCAGCGCTCCACCACCCACTTCGCGATCGTCGTCGACGAGCACGGCTCGCTGGTCGGCCTGGTCACCATCGAGGACATCGTGGTCGAGCTGGTAGGTGCGGTCGCCGACGAAGGCGAGGTGCCGCATCGCACCGTGCGAGCGGTGGGCCAGGGCGTCTGGGAGGTCGAAGGCAGGGCCACCCTGTGTGAGCTGAGCGAGGCCCTGCAGGTCGAGCTGCCCGAAGGCGACTGGACCACCGCCGCCGGCCTGGTGCTGGCCCACGCCGGCAGCATCCCCAAGGCCGGCCACACCGTGGACATCGCCGGGCTGCGGTGGACCGTGCTCAACGCCACGCGGCAGCGGGTGAGGCTGCTGCGGGTGGAGCGCTGACCAGGGGCTTCGCCCGGGCTAGCCCAGCGCCATCATCCGCTCCAAGGGCGCCAACGCGGCCAGGCGCAGGTCCTCGGGCATCTCGATGCGGGGCTGCAGGTCGCGCAGCGCGTCGCGGATCTTCTCGAGGGTATTGCGCCGCATGTGCGGGCACTCGTTGCAGGCGCAGGTCTCGTCCATGCCCGGCAGCGCCAGGTAGGTCCGGTCCGGCGCCGCCTTCTCCATCTGGTGGAGGATGCCCGGCTCGGTGCCGACGATGAAGGTGCGGCTGTCCTGTGTGGTGGTCGCGTACTTCAACAGCTGGGCCGTGCTGCCGATGAAGTCGGCGTGGCGCAGCAGGTTGGGCTCGCACTCGGGGTGGCAGACCACCTTGGCGTCGGGGTGGCGGACCTTCAGCCCGACCAGCTTCTGCTCGCTGAAGGTCTCGTGCACGATGCAGGTGCCCTGCCACAGCTCCATGTCGCGGCCGGTGCGCTTCTCCAGCCAGGCACCCAGGTTCTTGTCCGGGCAGAACAGGATCTGCTGGTCCGCCGGGATGCTGTTGATGACCCGCTCGGCGTTGCTGCTGGTGCAGATGATGTCGCTGAGCGCCTTCACGCCGGCGCTGCAGTTGACGTAGCTGACCAGCACGCTGCCGGGGTGCTCGGCCTTCCAGCGCGCCACCCGCTTCGCCGGGGCCGCGTCGGCCAGCGAGCAGCCGGCCTCCATGTCCGGGATCAACACCACGCGGTCGGGGTTCAGGATCTTCGCCGTCTCGGCCATGAAGTGCACGCCGCAGAAGACGATGACCTCTGCCTGGGTGTCGCGGGCCGCCTTGGCCAACTGCAGCGAGTCGCCGATGAAGTCGGCGATGTCCTGGATCTCCGGCTCCTGGTAGTAGTGGGCCAGGATCACGGCCTTGCGCGACCTGCGCAGGGCGTCGATCTCGTCGAAGATGTCGATGTGGGGCGCCGCAGGTTCGGTGAGCGCGCTCATGGGGGCTCCGGGGAGGGTGCCCCTGTCTAACCACCAGAGGGCAGAGGGCATTGCTGCTGCCCCCACGCCTCGGCTACGCTCTTGACGTGAACAGGCTTCTCCTCTCGCCGCTTCTCGTCCTGGTCCTCCCCCTGGTCCTGGCGTCTGGCTGTGCCGGGCCGCGGATCCGGGTGCCGGGGCCGGTGAAGCAGATGGGGCGCGAGCGGCGGGCCCAGGTCGAGGCGCTGGCCGCGGCGCATCCGGAATCCAGGGCTGGGGGGCTCGCTGGAGCCGGCCTCGACGCTCCCACGACCGATCTGCCCGTGCGTCGCAGTCGCAAGGGCAGCGCGGCCGGCGAGGCGGTGGCCCGCCAGGCCGAGCACCTGCTGGGGGACCGGCGCCTGGTCGTCCACGGCGAGAGCTACCGCCAGGACTGCTCCGGCTTCGTCTGCGCGGTCTACGGCGGCGTCGGGCAGGCGCTGGCCGGCTCCAGCCACGATCTCTACGATCGGGCCGACTCCCTGGGCCTGCTGCACAAGAACAAGGTGCCCTCGGTGGGCGACATCGCCTTCTTCGACAACACCCACGATCGCAACGGCAACGGGCGGCGCGACGACGAACTGAGCCACGTCGCCATCGTCGAGTCCGTCGACGACGACGGCATCGTCACCCTGGTCCACTACGGCAGCAAGGGCGTCGCCCGCATCTGTATCGACCTGCGCCACCCTGAGCTCAACGTCGACGAGCAAGGCGTGTTGCACAACAGCATCCTGCGCAACAGCAGCAAGGGGCCTCGCTTGTCGGGCGAGCTGTGGCGGGCCTGGGGCAGCTTGTGGAAGGCGCCGACCGACCAGAGCTGAGGGCTCGCCGGGCCGGTTGCTTCCGCTCCTTCGCCTACCCGGTCCGCTCCACCAGGAAGGGCCCCAGCCACAAGGCGTCGAGCTCGGCCGACCGCCAGGCCCGCACGGCGTCCTGGGCCGTGGCGACGATGGGCTCCTCGTGCATGTTGAAGGAGGTGTTGATGAGCACGGGGGTGCCGGTGCGCTCGCCCACGGCGCTGAGCAGGGCGTGCAGCGCGGGGCTGTCCTGGGCCGAGACGAACTGGGGGCGGGCGGTGCCGTCGACGTGGACGGCGGCCGGGCAGCGCTCCCGGAACTCGGCCGTGACGTCGAAGCAGACCGTCATGAAGTGGGCGGCGCGCTCGGCCTTGGCCACGCCCCGGAACCACCGGTCGGCGTCTTCGGCCCGGCACATGGGCGCGAAGGGCATGAACTCGCTGCGCTTCAGCTTCTGGTTGAGCCACTGGTTCACGGCCGGGTCGTCCGACCGGTACAGCACCGAGCGGTTGCCCAGGGCCCGCGGCCCCCACTCCATGGGGCCCACGCAGCGGGCCAGCACCTTGTGGGCGGAGAGCAGCTCGGCGGCCCGGGCGACCACGTCGTCGGGGCGCGGGCGGGGCAGGCCGGCGATGCCCAGGGCCTGGGCGCACTGGCGCTCGGTGGGGTCGATGCCCAGCCAGGCGTGGGGCAGGGGCTGGGGGGGCGCGCCGACGCTGCCCAGGGCGCCCCCCAGGGCCAGCCCGCCGTCTCCCATGTGGGGGTAGACCCACAGCGACGCCACCTCGGGCAGCTCGGCGATGCGCTGGTTCAGCTTCACATTGGCGAAGGTGCCGCCGGCGACGGCGAGGTGCCGCAGGCCGGTCTGCTGCACCTGGTGGCGCACGAAGCCCACCACCGCCTCTTCCAGGGTGCGCTGGGCGGAGGCCGCGACCTCCTCCCGGCTGTAGCGGGCGACCTCGGTCCAGAAGGGATCGTCGGCCCGCTCGGGCCGGGTGGCCGAGCTGCTCGTGAAGCCTCCGTCGCGGAAGGCGACGCGGGTCCGCATGTGGCCGAGCAGGTCGGCGGGCGGCTTCACATAGGCGGCCAGGCCGGTGATCTTGCCCTCGTGCCGGTTGGGGCGGAAACCCAGGAGCTGGGTCACCCGGCTGTAGAAGGAGTTCACGGAGGCCAGGCCCGACTGCCACCACACCCGCTCCAGGGCCCCGTCACGCCCGACGCTGGCCGTCGCCGTGGCCCCGTCGCCCATCGCGTCCACCGTCAGCACCAGGCAGTCCGGCCGCCCCTGGGTGCGGTAGGCCCCCTCGGCGTGGGCCCGGTGGTGGTCCATCAGCTCCAGCTTCGCCCGGCGGAAGGGCCGCTGCTGCAGCCGGCGCTGCAGGATCCTGCGACAGAGGTCGACCTCGACCCCTTGCAGGCCGGACCGGGCCAGGGTCGACTGGTAGACCACGTAGGCGTGCAGCAGGGGTGAGAACTGCCCCTGGTCCCGGGCTGCGTGGTGCCGCTGCGGGAACATGCGCAGCGCCGCCGAGGGCGTGAAGGCCGTGCCGACGACGATGCGCTCCACAGAGCGGGCCGAGACCCCCGCCTGCTCCAGCACGGCGTCGATGGCGCCCCAGGGGAAGGCGCCCGAGGCCTTCACCCGGTCCACCCGCTCCTGGTTCACCGCCGCCACGCACTGGCCGTCGACCAGGAGCGCCGCGCCGCTGTCGTGGTTGTCCGCGATGCCCAGGACGATCATGGGGCGCAGACTATCGCGCGCTGTCCGGCTCGGGCGCTCAGGCCGCGCGGCGGCTGCGGGCGACCTGGCTGAGCGCCTGGGTCTCTTCGTCGGTGAGGGGGTGGTCGACGGCCATGCCGGCGCTGGTGCGGGCCTCGGCATCGGCCTCTACGCCGGGAATGGCAGCCTGGCCGCCGCCGCCGACGCCCGCGCGCAGCGTGCCGACGGCGTGCGCCTGCTCGACGGTGACCTGGCTGGACGCGGTGCGCAGCTGGTCGGTCCACGGGGCCAACCAGGTCTCGGCCACTTCGCCACCGGCGGAGAGCGCGACCAGGCTGCGGCCGATGGCCTCGATGACCCCCAGCCCGGTAGCGCCCAGGGGCGGGGTGATGCCGGCCTTGCCCAGGCTGGCCATGGCGGCGCCGCTGGCGACGATGTGGCCCTGGATGGACAGCTCGGCCTGGGTCTGCACGCCGGGGCTCAGGCCCAGCTTGTCCGTGATCCAGGAGGACCAGTTGGGGAACTCGTGGTCCAGCGAGGTCGGATCCAGGGGGATGTCGATGTCGCGGGAGAACGCGGCGAGGCCGCCGTCCAGCAGGCTGCCCAGGGTCTCGCCATCGACGGCGCTCATGGTGGCCAGGAAGTCAGGCAGCGACAGGGTCGCGGCGTCGGTGACGGTGGCGGTGGCGCCGGTCTGGTCGCTCTGGGCCGTGCTCTCCATGGTGCGGCGGATCCAGGCCTCGTCCGTGGGGACCAGGCCGCCTTCGCCATCGGGATGGATGCCCAGGTGCAGCTCGACGACGCCGCTGTCGGTGAACTTGCCGGCCGCGGAGGCCAGGTCGGAGAGGCCGGGCACGCCGGCCAGGGCGGGGATGGCGCTGAGCAGCTTGCCCGCGATGTCCAGCCCCCCGCTGGCGTGCAGCGCGTAGGCGCCGCCCTCGACGCTGACGCCGACCGCCAGCTCGCCGGCGACGTGGCCCAGCGCCTGGAGGCTGGACAGCACGTCGACAAGCTCGGGGTACTGCTCCAGCAGCGAGCTGCGCGTGGGCTCGTCGAGGGCGCCCAGGCTGACGGATCCCGTCGCCTCGATCTTGGCGTGGAGGCTCGCGTCGAAGCCGGTCTTCCAGGGCATGGCCGCGGTCTGCTCGCCCAGGCCGGCGACCGCCATGCCCACCGGGCCGGCGGACAGCAGCGCGGTGGAGAGGCTGTCGGTGAGGACCATCGCGCCGCTGGCCAGCAGCCCACCCAGGTCAAAGGAGGTCTCCAGGTCGCCGTGCACGCCCAGGGTGATGCCGACGCCGCCCTTGGCGATGGCGCCATTGCTGGCCTGCCCGAAGGCGTCGGTGCTGGCGATGCCGGCCGCGCCGCCCTCGATGCCGACATCGACCGCGCCTTCGTGGGTGCCCTGCAAGCTGTTCTTGCCGCAGCGGATGAGCTGCATGCTGGCCTCGTAGTCGCCGCCCAGGTCCAGCTCGCCGCCGAGCTTGCCGTCCACGACGAAGCCGGCGCCCTGGGGCCACAGGGCCTCCAGGGTGTCATTGGCGGCGGCGCCCAGGTCCCGGCCGATGTCCGCGGGGTTCAGGCCGTCGACCCAGGCCCGCACCGAGGCCAGGGCCAGAAAGGGCAGGGCCATGGGCAGCGCGATGCTGAGCGGCAGGCAGCCGAGTACCAGGGCCGCGTCGGTGGCCAGGGTGGCGGCCAGGCCGCTGTCCTGGGGCGGGGCGCTCTCCAGCCCGGCGTCTTCCAGCCGCGCCTGGTTGCCGACCGCGTCGACGTCACAGGTCGGGGCGCCGCTGACCACGTCGGTCCCGGACTGCGTGGAGAGCTGGCTCTGGGTGGGGGCCTGTTCCTGGGACTGCATGGCTGCTCCGCCGGCTGGGGTTCGCCCGCGGGTTGAGCAGCATTCATGCCATCAAGATTTCAAACACTTGCGGCCCTTGTGGCCGCCAGGTGCCGGATATCCGGCACCCTCCCTGCCGGTTATCCGGCACCCCCCCCGATCAAGCCAGGACCTCCATGCCTGCGTCGTCCTGGCTGCCGGGGTCGTTCACCAGCATCTGCCAGGCCGTCGCCAGCGATCGGGACAGCTCCTCGCGGCTCTTCAGGCGCCCCAGCGCGCGGCCGATGTACCGCGGCCGGTAGTAGAAGCGCAGGTAGGCCAGGCGGGTCCAGCGCTGGATCTCCGCGTCGCTCATGTCACACAGCGGGCGCGGGATGGCCTCGTCGCTGCCGGACTCGATGTGCTCGCGCCAGTAGTCGCGGCCGGTCTCCTTGAGCAGCAGCGTGTACATCTCGGTCGCCGGCATGGGCGTGACCTTGCTGAACTGCGCGTAGTCGAGGTCCAGCTCCAGCGCGAGGCGGATGGTCTGGCGGATCGTCGCCTCGGTCTCGTAGGGGTTGCCCACCATGAAGTAGCCGAAGGTGTTGATGTCGTGCTTCTTCGTGAGGGATACGACCTCGCGGTACATCTCCAGGCTGGTCGACTTCTTCAGGGTCTGGAGGATCTCCCGATTGCCGGACTCGATGCCGTAGTAGATCCGGTTGCAACCGGCCTTTCGCATGGCCCTGAGCACGTCTTCGGTGATGCAGTCGACCCGGGTGCGCGCCGCCCAGACCACGTCGAGCTTCCGGCGGTTGATCTCCCCGCAGATGTCGATGACGCGCTGCTTGCGGATGGTGAAGGAGCTGTCGAAGAAGTCCAGCTCGCGGATCCCGAACTCCTTGTGGGCCAGCTCCAGCTCGTCGACCACGTTCTTGGGGCTGCGGGCGCGGAATGGCTTGCTGCCCTGCTCGCAGAAGATGCACTTGTAGGGGCAGCCCCGGCTGGTGATGAAGCAGGTGAAGTTGCGGTACTGGCTGATGAAGCTGTAGTAGACGCTGTTGTCGATGAGGTGCCGGGCCGGGAAGGGCGCGTCGTCGACGTCGACGTCCTTGGCGGCCGGGGTCACGACGACCGCGCCATCGGGCCGCTTGTAGGCCACGCCGCGGACCTGGCTGAGGTCGTGCCGGCCGACCAGGGCCGTCAGCAGCTCGGGCAGGGCGCGCTCGGCCTCACCGGTGACGGCGTAGTCGATGTCCGGGTAGGCCAGGGTCTCGCGCGGGTAGATCGACAGGTGTACGCCGCCGACGATGACCGGCACGGGCACCTGGGCCCGGATGGCCTTGATCCAGTCCATGGACTGGAAGAAAAGGTAGGTCGTCAGCGTGTAGCCGACGTAGTCCGGGCCGAAGCGCTTGAGCTGGGCGACCGTCTCTTCCAGGGTCAGGCCCAGGGCGTGCGCGTCAATGAACTGCACCTCGCAGCCGGCTCCCTCCAGGATCCCCGCCACGTACAGCAGCGACAGAGAGGGGAAGATCCCGTAGTTCTCCTTGACGGTCTTGATGCCGGGCTCGTTCCGCACCGGACCATAAGGCGGGTAGACCAGCGCGACCTTCACACCGGACAGCACGGGCATCGCCACCTCCTCGGGCAGGCTACCCCGATTCCTTCCTGCGGAAAGCGCAGCCGGCGGGCCGCTGTCGGGGCCGCTGTCCCGCCTCCTGCAGCGGGCGCCTCCCACCGCCGGCCGCGCCCGGGCTAGGCTGCCACGTGCGCTCGCGCTGGCTGCTGCTGCTCTTCCTCCTCGCCGCCGCCTTCCTGGGCTGGTGGGTGGGCCACGATCCGCTCCCCGACGGCTACCAGAACGAGTACCTGCTCATCGGCAACGCCTGGGACCTGTGGGGTGCCCTGGTCTCGGCCGACCAGTGGCACCTGCGGTGGTACGCCTACACCGGCTACTGGCCCTTCGGCCTGTACCTGGTGCCCTGGCCCTTCATGGCGGCGTTGGGGCCCACCCGCCCGGCCCTGATGTTGGGCAACCTGGTCCACCTCGGCGTGCTGCTGTGGGCCAGCAACGACCTGGGCCGGCGCCTCTCCGCGCCCCTCTCGGCGCCCCTGGTCCTGCTGTCGGCCGGCGTCTTCGGCTCGCTGGTCCGCTACGAGCCCAACCTGGCGGCCATCGCCTGGACCGCCCTGGGCCTGGCCTTCCTGGTGCGCAGCGAGGGCCTGCGCCACCGCGGTCCCATGTTGGGCTGGGGCTGCGCCCTGGGCATCGGGCTGATGATGGATCGCCTGACGGTCGCCTTCTTCCTGGTGCCCGCCGTCCTGCCGGTGCTGGTCGCGGGCTGGCGCCGGGAAGGGGGACGGGCCCTGGGGCGGGCGGCCCTGGGCGGCCTGGTCGCGCTGGCCTGGTCGGGGGCCTACTACCGGGAGTTCTTCCTGCGCCACGCCGACGAGCTCCTCTCCCAGGCGCCCGTCGGCGAGATCGACTCCGCCGGGCAGATCACCGCCACCCACGGGCCCCTGGCCCTGCTGTACTACCCCCTGGCCCTCGTCGACTCCCAGGCCGGTCCGGTGCTCGGCGCCGTCCTGCTGTGGGGCCTGGGCGCTGCCTTGCTGGCCCTGGGGCGCCGCCGCCGCCTGGACGATCCGCGGGCCCCGCTGGTGGCCTGCATCCTGGGGGCGGGCGCCTTCTTCACCCTGGTCGCCAAGAAGCAGGTCTTCTACACCCTGCCCCTGCTGGTCCCCCTGGCGGTCCTGGCCGCGCAGCGGCGCCGCCTGGCCTGGCTCGGTCTGGCCGGTGGGATGTGGAGCCTGCTGGCCGTCGGTCTGGGGGTGCTCCCCGGCGGTCCCTGGCTGCCGGTGGCCTGGGTGGCCCCCCGCCACCTCGTCGCGCGGCCGCCGAGCTTCCAGCGCTGGCCCCTGGACGCCGCCGTCGCCGCGCTGGGACAGCCCTCCCACCTCGCCGTGCTCAGCCAGGACTCGACCCTCTTCGAGGGCTTCGTCTGCCTGGCCATGCGCCAGGCCTTCCCGCGGATTCCCGTGCGCGGCATCGTGCTGGACCCGGTCGGCAGCTACGAGAGCATGGACGAGATCGACGCGTTCGTCTGGGTCGGCCCCCCCAACGAGGCCTGGCCCGGCGCGGCGGAGGTCCAGCAGGAGCTGCGCGAGGACCACTGCGAGCTCGACAGCCTGCCACCCGTCGATGAGGCCCTGGTGGCGGCCGGGCCGGCCTTCGAGGAGGTCGGGCGCTGGCCGGTCGAGGGCGGCGACGGCGCCATGGTCCTGAGCGCCTGGCGACGCCGCTGAGGGTGCACGGTCTCGCGCAGGGCCGCCGTCCTGCGGGGGCGCTCAGGGCGAGATGCCCACCGCGTGCAGGATCCCGCCCTCGTCATCGGCCGGGCGCTGGCCGAAGGTGATGGCGTAGCGGACCTTGGGCAGCTCGCGCATGGCCAGCCAGGCCTCGTCCCCGCTGCTGCGTCCCAGGCGCGCCGCGCGGAGCTGGCCGTCGACCAGGTAGACGACGCCCTGCACATCGTCGGCGACCACCTGCACCGCGGCCGTGCTGCGCGTGAGCTGGAGCAGGTCGACCACCTCATCGAGCAGCAGATCGTGGTGGTCCCCTGTCGCCGAGGAGGCCCGCGCCGCCAGGCCGGCCCGCGGCACCACGGTGAGCAGCGCGGTCTCCAGCGCATCCAGGTCGCAAGGCGGAGGGATGACGCGGCCGGGGCGAAGCTCGGCCAGGACCTGCTCGATGCCGGCCCCGCCGTCCAGCACGAAGACCGGCGTGTCGGAGCTGGGCGGGTGCTGCCGGACCGCCTCCAGCAGCCGGTGGGCGCCGTCCTCGGGCAGGTCGCCGGCCACGACCACGGCGGCGGGCAGCTCGGTCGGCACTGCCGCGATGGCGGTGGTGGCGTCGGCAAAAGCCAGCACCTCGAAGCCCCGTGCCTCCAGCCGCTCTTCGATGTCGGTCAGCAGCATCAGGTCGGCGACGGCGACCAGCACGACGGCCCGCCGTCGGCCCGCCGTGAGCAGGCTGGCGCGCAGCAGGCGACGGTGAAGGACGCGGGTCAGGGCGGCCTTGACCCGGGAATTGACCCGCAGGTCCTCGGGCAGCACGTCGTCGGCGGCCGAGGCGCCGGCCAGGCCGTGCTCGAGGGCATAGCGCACAGCGATGAGCAGCTCGGCCGACAGGTGCTCGGTCACCTCGCCCGGCCGGTTCAGGCGCCGCTCCACGGCGGCCTGGAGCCCCACCAGGTCCCAGGGCGGCTGGAAGCGGGCCAGGACCTCGACAGGCTGCTCGAAGATGGCGAAGAGGGCGTCGCCGGGGCCGGCCGGACACGCGCTGTCGGGCGGCGGCGCCAGGTGGGGCAGCTCGGTGAGCATCGCGACCAGGCCGACGGCTTCGACCTGCTCGTCCGAGAGCCGGAGCTGGGCGCCCAGCTCCCGGGCCAGACTGAAGGCGGCGCGCACCCGCTGGCGGGCCAGGGGGCGGGCGATGCCCCCGGCGGTCAGGACCCAGAGCAGCAGCTCCTGGTAGAAGGCCCGCAGCGCGCGGTAACCCAGGGCCACGCGGCGCCCGGGGCTGAAGCCGCGGATGCCCGCCAGGTGTACGCCCGGTCGCACGCCGCGCCACACGCTCAGGTAAGGCGCGGCCGACTCGGCCAGGGCCTCGCGGTAGATGACGCGGTCGGCCATGCCGCCCCGCAGGATGGCCGTCACCTGCTCGGGATCGGGCACGATCTGCCCCTGCACGCCCTCGGCGCGGTTCAAGCGGCGCAGCGCGCTGGCGATCTCGACATCGGTCTCCAGGACCACCGTGCCCCCCTCGCGCGGCTCCATGCCGGACAGGGGCAGCTCGTCGATGTCCTCATCGCCGGGCGGCAGCAGGCGGTCGAGCTGGGCGGCCACCGCCGAGCGGGCGGCCACGAACATGCGCAGCCGGTCGGCCTGGGCGAGGCGCTGCGCGGCCTGGAGCGTGGGGACATCGGTCGGGTCCGAGGTCACCACGGACAGGGTGCGGCGGTCGGGGTCGAAGTAGGTCGGTAGGAGCAGCCGGCCGCGCATGAGGGCGGTGGGCAGCAGGCGCAGCACCTCGCGGGGCACGTCCAGGCGGGCCACCCGGTCGCGCGGGAGCAGGGGCACCTGGAACTGCTCGGCGAGGGCCTGGGCCAGCGCCTCTTCCGAGAGCAGGTTCAGGCCGACGGCCAGCTCGCCGAAGCGGCCCTGGCCGTGCTCGTGCATGTCCTGGAGGATGCGCACGACCTGGGCGTCGTCGAGGAGTCCCAGCTCGATGCAGACCTGGCCGAGGGGGGGGCGGCTCACGGGCGGGTCCGAAAGGGGGGAGGGGCAAGGGTCGAGAGTCTACGCCAGGCGATATAGTGCCTCGCCAGGAACGGGGCTCACGTGACCACAGACCCTCCGGCAAGCGACGATCTCCTGAACGAGGCCGAGCGCGCCGCTACGGAGGCGCTCGCCGACCTCGCTGCGCTCTTGCGGGGCGGCGGGCGGGCCGGCGCGGAGCCCGACGCGATCTCTGCTGCCTTCTCGGACAACCTCCTGCGGCTGCTCCCGGCCGGCAACCTCGTGCTGGAGCTGCGCGACGAGGGCATCTTCCGGCAGGGGCGGCCCTGGTGGGCACAGGACCTCCTGGCCCGCCGCGTAGCCCTCGCGCTGCGGGGCCAGGGCCTCCAGGCGGTCGAGGTCACGACCCAGGCCTCGGCGCGCGCGCTGCAGGCGCTCTCCCTGCTGCTCGCCCGCGACTGGACCCGCGAGCCCGCCGGCGCCATGCAGGAGCTCACGGCGCGGGGCGGCGCCGCAGGGATCAGCTTCGACTTCAGCCGCGAGGTCCCCGAGGCCGTGGGCGGCGGTCTGGAGCCCGGGGTCCTGCTCAACCTGCTGCGCGGCCAGGACGGCGCGGACCAACCGCAGATCGCCGGACCTCTCCAGGCGATCCGTGCCCAGCTCGAGCAGCCCCGTGACCTCGCGGGCGCGGTGCAAGGCGCGGGGCTGGAGGCCCGCCATCGCCTGGGCGCCGAGCTGGCGCTCATCGAAGGGGGGCGCGATGTCAGCACGGAGCTCATCTCCCGGGTCGTCTTCGAGGCCATGCGCCTGGACCCGGCCGGCCTCCAGGCGGCGGACACCTTCCGCTTGGTCGTCGAGCACTACGAGCACCTGGTCGCCAACGGGGAGCCCCAGCAGGCCGTCGAGCTGATCCGGCGCCCCCTGTCCCTGATCGACGCGCGGGTCGTGCCCCTCTGGCCGCACCGCGAGCTGCTCGTCGCCGAGAGCGCCGTCCTCTTCGACGAGGCCGCGCTCCAGCGGGTCCTCAGCGCCGCCAACGCGTCAGAGGGCGACGTGGACGGCTGGCGCCAGCTCCTGCTGCTCCTGGGCGAGCTGGTGCCCGCGGCGCGCATCGAGGCGCTGGTCAGCCTGATGGGGGGCCTGTCACGCGTCGCCTTCCGCCAGGCCATTGCCGACGGCCTCGTCCTCAAGACCGGCGGCGACCTCAGCATGCTCGAGCGCCTCCTCAACCGGGTCCAGGGGCGTGGCAAGGGCATCGTCCTGCTGGCCATCGGGCGCGGCGAGGCACCCACGCTGCTGGAGAAGGTCCTCGCCCGCACGGACAGCGCGGACTCGACCATCCGCCTGGACGCGCTGGTCGCGCTGCGTAAGCACCGCAGCCCGCGCGCCCAGGATATCGTCCGGGCTGCCATCAACGACGCCGACCTGGCCGTGCGCATCGAGGCGCTGCGCTACGTCACCGTCTACCGGGACTCGCCCGCCGCGCCGGTCATCCTGGCCCGGCTCCAAGGCCTGAAGACGAGTGACGAGGACGAGGCCGAGCTCAAGGCGCTGGGCAAGGCTTTCGCCCTGATCATGCGCCAGGAGGGCGTGCTCCCGCTGACCCGTCTGGCCCAGGACGCCGCCAGCACCCGGCCCGGCGTCGCGACCGCGGCCATCGCCGGGCTCCAGGTGCTCGGCGAGTCCGGCCGGGCGGCCATCCACGGCTTGACCCGCACCCACCCCGACCTACGCCCCGTGGTGCGGTCCCTGGGCTTGGAGTCCTGATGCGCTACGACGCCCTGGACTGGGCTGCCCAGGAGAAGGTCCTCGAGTCGGCCCGCCGCTTCGTCTTGCGGCTGGCGGGAGCGGTGAGCTCGCTCAAGACCTACCCGGTCGACCATCCCTCGCTCCAGTTCTCCTACCGCGGCGTCGCGGGGGCGCTCTCGGAGATCCACGACCTGGTCGGCACCGCCGACCTCGTCTTCGAGCGCGACGGCGTCGTGGTCGGCAGCCTGCGGGCCGACATCGACATCGGGCAGCAGGGCCACATGCGCGAGCTGCTGACCTGGCTCGCCGCGCGGGACGCCGCCTCCGTGCACGTCGAGGGCACCGTCAGCTCCGAGCAGGTGCAGCGCTTCATCGTCCTCATGGTCGAGGCGCAGGCGTTGGCGCCGGTCGCCGCCCGCGAGCAGGTCAACCACCTCCTCGCGTCGGAGGGCATCGGGCACCTCCAGCTCTCAGCCGGCCGCGTGCGCGAGCGCCAGGTGCAGCATGCGGTCGACCCGGTCTCGCGCCTGCTCGAGCAGTACCTCGAGCTGGCGGCCCTGGCCGAGGAGCTGCTCGTACACGGGGGACGGGCCGGCACCATGGCGGGCCTGGGCCAGGCTTGTGAGGGCCTGGTCGAGGCGCTGGTCGGCAATGTCCAGGTCATCCCGGCCCTCATCGCCGCGGGGGAGCCGCTGGCCTACGAGGCGCGTCACGTCGCGAACCTCACCCTGCTCGCGGTCGGCATCGGGGCCCGCCTCGGGCTGACGGGCTCCTCCCTGGTCGACCTGGCGCGCGCCGTGAGCACCATGGACGCGGGCATGCGGGTGCTGCCGACCGATGTGCGGCGCTCCGAGCGGGAGCTGCTGCCGAGCGAGCTGGCCGTCCTCCAGACGCATCCCATCGAGTCCGTGCGCCAGCAGCTGCGCGAGCGCAGCCTGGACATCGGGGTCCGGCGGCGGATCGTGGTCGCGATGGAGGCCCACCTGGGGGTCGACCGGGACGGCTACCCCGAGGTCGAGCACTGGGGCCCCCTGCACCTCTTCAGCCGCATCGCCGCCGTCTGTGACGCCTACGATGCGCTCACGTCGTCCACGGGCTGGCGGCGCGGCCTGCCCCCCGAGCAGGCCATGGCCCAGCTCGTCCCGGCGCGTCGCCGTCGCCACGACCTCGTCATCGTCGCCGAGCTGTGCGCGCTGCTGGGGGTCTACCCGCCGGCCTGCCCGGTGCGGCTCAGCGATGGTCGGGTGGGCGCCGTCGCCCAGGCCCGCGGCCCCGGTGGCCTGCCCGTGGTGCGCCTGTCGACCGGGGAGCGCGTGTCCCTGGGTGAGCGTGGCCCTGATGGGAGCCTGCCCCTGGGCATCAGCGAGATCATGGTCGGGGGCGAGGCCGCCCGTGCCTGAGGCCGCTCCGGCTCCCGTGGACGCCGAACCCCCGGACACCGATCCCCCGGCCCGCCCAGCGGCGACGGTCGTCGTCATGCGGGCCTCGCCGCGCGGCCCCGAGGTCCTCCTCCTCAAGCGGGCCCGCGGCCTGGGCTTCTTCCCCAACGCCTGGGTCTTCCCGGGGGGGCGGGTCGATCCCGCGGACGCCGTCGTCGCGACCCGCGGTGCCGTTGCAGGCCTGGCCTCATCCGACCAGGCCTTCGCCGTCGCCGCCATCCGCGAGTGCTTCGAAGAGACCGGCGTCTGGCTGGGCCAGGGGAGTCCCGCGCCGGGCTTGCGCCAGGCCCTGGTGCAGCGCCAGGGCAACCTGGGGCTGGACCCGGACCTGGTCGCGGACCTCGACGCCTTGCGCCTGTGGTCCTGGTGGATCACGCCGCGGGCCGAGCCCCGTCGCTATGACACCCGCTTCTTCCTGTCCTGCCTGCCGCCGGGCGTCGATCCCCAGGTCGAGCCGGACGGCCACGAGACCATCGACGCCATCTGGATCCGCCCCGCGCAGGCCGTGGCCCGGGCCGAGATCCCCCAGTTCTTCATGGCGCCGCCCACCTTCCGCACGCTGGAGGAGCTGGCTCTGCACCCCTCCATCCCCGCGCTGTGGGCGGCCGCGGGGGCGCGTCGGATCCGGGCCATCGAGCCCCGCATGCGGCGCGACCTCCCCGGCACGGATGGCTGGGCTGTCCTGCTCCCCGGCGACCCCGAGCACCCCGACCCGGAGCCCGTCGAGGGCCCCTCCCGCATCGTCCTGCGGGGCGGTCGCTGGATCAACGAGGGCTGATCGGCGCCCCGCGTCTTGCCGCAAGGGCGGGGTCCTGGTTCAGCCCTCCTCCTCCAGGCGAGCGCGCTGGGCCGGCGTCAGGCGCAGGGACAGCCCGATCCCCGTCGGCATGGGCGCCACTACCGACGCCGCGCAGCGCAGCTCCGCACCCGAGGGGAGCAGCAGCACGAGCTCCACCGCGCGGTCGCGGCCGACCGGCGCCTCGGTCGGGATGAAGATCCCCCCGCCGTTGAGGTGACGGGCCCAGTCTTCCTGGAAGCGGGACACGGTCCGCCAGCGCACCGTGATGCAGAGCAGGCCCACCGTCGTGGCGTCCAGGTGGATCGACGGCTCCGGCCCCTCGGTCGCCGCCTCTGGCACCGCATGGGGCTCCAGCCAGGCGCGGGACTGGCGCCGGGCCCGCTCCCGGCTCTGGCCCAACCAGGCATCGCGGGGCGCCCTGCGTGCCCCCGTATCCGCCCCCTTGGGACCGCGACCCTGCAGGCCCCGTCGCAGCGCGGCCCGGATGGCCTCGCGCCCGGCCAGGCGCAGCTCGCGCGGCTCGGAGGGCTGCGTCAGCCCGTAGGGGAGCCCGCTCGTCTCCGTCACCTCGGCCCGCGTTTCGGGCAGGTCGGCCGGGTCATAGGAGTCCGTCAGCTCCACCCCCGGGTCGGAGATGTCGACCATCGGCGCCTTGGAGTCCGTCCCGTCCACCGCCTCGAAGCGACGACCCTGGGGTGAGCTGTGCCGGGCCAGCCAGGCCTCCAGCTCGGGCAGGTCCCCGACCCGGATCTCCACCACCTCGGCGCTGAAGTGTGAAGGAGCGCCCGGGTGGCTGTCCAGGATCCGGGTCACGCGCAGGGTCCCCCGCACCTCGGGTCCCCCCGTCCCGTCGGGACCCGAGCGCATCGGCTGCAAGAGCAGCCGAAAGTCGACCGCATCCCCCGGCCGCAGCGGCGCAGCCAGCTCAAAGGTCATGCGGTAGCGCTCGACCAGGCGCACTTCCCCCCGCAGCTCACCGCGCGGCGTCTGCAGGTAGATGGGGAGGGGCGGTCTGCGAGTCATGAGCGGGTCGCCGGGGTGCGCCGTGCCGGCAGCATAGCGCCACGAGCACGTGCCATGGGCCGGCCACGTCGCCTCCACCCGGCTATGCAGGCCTTGGCGAGCCTTGCATGGCTGGTGCCGGCCCCGGTCTTCAAAACCGGTGGGGCGCGCCGAGAGGCGTAGCTCGGTGGGTTCGATTCTCATGGCTCGCCGCCACTCGTGCAATGCACCACCTCGATCCGCCTCCTCCATCGGCGCGTCGACTCGCCGTTCCGGTCGCTTCACCGGGCGTTAGGGCACAGGCCTCCTGAAGACCTGGAGCCCCCATGAAGATCCTCATCCCCGGCGGGAGCGGACAGGTGGGGACCCTGCTGGCCCGCTCCTTCCATGCGCGCGGCGAGCAGGTGGTCGTGCTCGGTCGAGACCCTCAGCCCGCCCCCTGGCGCACCCTGCCCTGGGACGGCCGCAGCGCGGGACCTTGGGCGGACGAGCTCGACGGCGCCGACATCCTGGTCAACCTGGCCGGGCGCAACGTGAACGGCAGCTACACGCGGGCAAATCGCGACGAAATCATGCGCTCGCGGGTCGACTCCACTCGCGTCCTGGCGCAGGCCATCGCGGCGGCCGCCCACCCGCCGCGCCTGTGGCTCCAGGCGAGCACCGCCACCATCTACGCCCACCGCACCGACGCAGCCAACGACGAGGACGCCGGCCTCATCGGCGGGGACGAGCCGGATGCGCCCGCCTCCTGGGCCTTCAGCATCGAGGTGGCCCGTGCCTGGGAGCAGGCCGCCGACGAGCTCCCCCTCCCGTCGACCCGCATCGTGAAGCTGCGCTCCGCCATGACCATGAGCCCCGATCCCGGTGGCGTCTTCGACACCCTGCTGGGACTGGTCCGAGCGGGCCTGGGGGGCACCTGTGGACCCGGGACCCAGTACGTCTCGTGGATCCACGACCAGGACCTCCTGCGCGCAGTGGACTGGCTGATCGCGCGTGAGCATCTTTCGGGCCCGGTGAACCTCAGCTCGCCCGGCCCCTTCCCCAACCGCGACTTCATGGCGGCCCTTCGTGCCGCCTGGGGAACCAGCGTCGGCCTGCCTGCCACCCGGTGGATGCTCGAGCTGGGGGCCGTGTTCCTCAAGACCGAGACCGAGCTGGTGCTCAAGAGCCGGCGGGTCGTGCCGGGTCGCCTGCTGGAGGATGGCTTTGCCTTCGGCTTCGCCCAGTGGCCCGCCGCCGCCGAGGATCTCTGCGCGCGCTGGCGGACCCTGCGCGCTTGAGGGCCCCCCTGGAGCTGCGGCCCGAGCTCAGCGCCACCGGGCAGCGGTAAGCCCTCTGACCCGCCCCTGCACAGCGCTCCTGAGGGCCCCAGGGCCCATCGAATTTCATTCTCCGTGGCGATTGCGGGCCGCCAAGGCTGAGGGCCGACCGGCCGACCCCCCAACGGGCCCCACGATCGTTCCAAGTCGCCTTGACGGGTTGAGGTCACGACGATAAAAGCGCTGGGCTCGACGGCGGCCGCCCCGGTGGCCCCCCTCGGAACCTGGTCCGAACGAGGACCCGGTCTTTGAAAAACAGGCAGCAGCTTCTGCTCAATTCAATAGAGATACACCGGATTAAACTGGAGAGTTTGATCCTGGCTCAGAGCGAACGCTAGCGGCGGGCTTAACACATGCAAG